>NFZD01017410.1_pt1 | contig 99230 bp, 82 predicted proteins | sample 1095381 | NCBI WGS metagenome assembly NFZD01 (sample SAMN03609891, study PRJNA323583) | gut metagenome | isolation source: feces | host: Rattus norvegicus | place: Denmark: Riget | collected 2013 | reverse complement strand
GCTGTTCTTACAGTTAAAGCAAATAAGCCCGGTGTAGATTATACAATAATAGGCGCTGATGAACTGTTTGGTATAGATGTTACTACAGTAACAGACGGCATTCCTGCATTTGGTGATGCTAAATATGTTCAAGATTTGGCAGAGAAAGCTGCTGCTGATGCAGGTATTGAATATACATATCGACCTGCTTATTGTGATATATATCCTAATTATCCTCTCAATCCTTTGAAGAGTGATGATACTACAGATACTGGATTTACAATTTTCACACTCCGTTTTGCTGAGCCACGCGATGTTAAAACACGTGATGAAGTAGTAAATCAAATTATTCAAGTTGCTTTCCCAACAGGTTCTGCCGCTATAGATACATTTGAAACTGTATGTGAAGGTATTGCAGGATAATATTATTTAAAAGAGGTTATTGCTATTAGTATTATATATTAATAATAATAACCTCTTTTTACTTATAAAAATATGGATATATTGGGTCAATCACTTGCTCAAGGTATAATACCTGCTATTATAGTAGTAATTTACTTAATAGCTATTAAAATTATTGATAATAAAAAAGAACAGAAACAAGTCAAACTTACTTCTGAATTAATACAGTCCATATCTAATATTAGTTCTTTTATTACAGCTCTTACTAAAAATACTATTCAAAGAGATAAAGATAAATGTAAAATAGCTATTAATGATTCTATTAATGCTTCTGCTTATATACTTATAAAGTTTGTTGCAGATACAATAGTTAATAATCATATAGATACAAATAAAGAATCTATAATTGCAAATATTAAAAATTTAGTTAATGCTGAATATTATAATATATGGAGTTCTTTAAATATATATGAAATAAATGGAAGTAAAGTTTCTAATTATCTTAAGAAAGATTGGATTGAACAAATAGAAAATTTTATAATAGAATCTATATATAATAATGTTCTTAGTAAAGAAGAACGAATAACTAGTTTTGCTAATAAAATAAATATTAAATTTCAGAATATAATTACTTATATAATTAATAATGCTATAAAATAATATAATATGATTAATGAATCAAATTTTTTAGTTAGAGAACGATTACTTGAAGAATATACTAAATTATTCATCAAGCGTAATAATGATACTATAGATAAACTACGACTTGGATTTGTAGAAGAAGATTGTTCTATTCCTACATTAAATATTATAACTCATTGTATAGAGAATATGGAAATATTTAATAATGAACAATTAAATACTTTGTCTAATTATTTAAATAAGTTATCTTATGTCTGATTTGTTAAAACCTGTATATGTTAAAGACAAACGAGAAGATGAGTTTGTTGAAATTCAGCCAGAATATGTTTATATGACTATTCCAGCTGATTATGTTTGTATATATCATAAAATACTTATAATGCTTACTGATTTTGGAGTTGATTTGCTTAAAGATTGTGAAGCTTCTTGTAAAACTAAAAATAGAAAAGTAGTTGATTGTTTTAATATGTTTAACGCAGCAGTTGCTGCTAGAAAATTAAATCAATTTAAACTTGCTGAAACTCTTATAAATTATATTAAAGGTCAAATAGATTTAAATTATAATGGTAAAGCTACTTCTCCGGAAATTATATTCCCTGTAGATGAAGAAGGAAAACTTAATGCTCTTGTTGGTTGTGGAAACAAACCTAAATTTACTGTTGATGTTGAAACTGGCAAACTTTATGAAGAATATATTAAAAAACCGGAAAGTGTTTTTGTTCTTGGTGACAATGATAAGTCAACAGACTTGAATGTCTCTATGGGCAAGTAATTATAATCAAATTCGTCTATTATAGCTATTTTTAGCTATATATTACATTTAAATATATGTGCTGATAGTTTGATTTACTTATTTTAAATAAACATTGTTATATGCCTTAAACTAAATAAAATAATTAACAATTATATGAAAACGCAAAAAGAAGAGCTTGGTAAAGTTAGTCTTACTGCTAATGGACAATGGGAACCTCATATTAGTTATGAAAGACTTTGTCTTGTTCATGATGGTTTCTTTGCTAGTTACCTTAGTAGAACTGATGTTCCAGCTGGAATTCCTTTGACAGATACTAAGTATTGGCAACCTATTGCTAATCTTAGAGATGATGTACGTCTTGATTATGAGTCCTTTAAAAAGTGGGTTATTGAAAACTTTGAAGATTTTAAAGAAAATGTTCTTAGTGACCAAGAATTGTTTAAAAAATATGTACAAGATAATATTAAAAACATTTGGTACTATGTTCATCATTTAGTTCCTGAAGTTAATTGGGATGATGTGAGAGTTCTAGTTGTTAACTGTGTAAAAGAAATGGTTAACGATGGTGTTATTAAAATAGGCATTACTACTGTTAAAACATTTTCTGATTTGGAAAATGAAAAATATAGACTTCCTGGAAATTTTGTATATGTTCGTGATGAGAACAAATATTATACTTTTAATAAAGATGAAAAGTGGTATCAAATGCCTATTATATATATAGGTAATGAAGAACCTGGCGAAGTACTTTGGATTGACCCTCAAGAAAATATTGATGTTCCTGCTACTAAAGATGAAGAACTTGAAAGTATAAGAGCTGCTCTTACAGAACTTCAAGAAAATGTTCATGAACTTAAAAGACTACAAACAATAGGTATTATTCCTGGAAATTCTGTAAATGGTTATAGAGAGATTCTTATGAAGATTGCAGAACCAGAAAGACCTGAAGATGTACCTGATGATGTTCCTGAAAATGAAGATGATGTAGATAAACCATCACTAGAGCCTGCTGAAAATACAGTTACTTGTATTTGTTGTAAGATGGACGAAGCTACTAATTTTACTAAAAATAAAGCAGACCTTGTAGATGGAGAACTTATTTTTTATACAGATAAACTTAAGTTTGGTGTTTATTATAAAGGTAGATTTTATATGAATGGCTCTGGAGATAGCGGCTCTGGTGGAGGTGGAGCTGGAATTACTCTAGATGATTTATATAGTCTAAATCTAGAAAAGCTTAATTTTACTAATGGTATTGATAATTATAAAGTATATGTAGATGATAATGGTAATATTAAAACATTACAATTTACTGATTCTATAACTAAACCTGGAAATCCTGATGCTACATGGGGAAATTATATTTCTCAGTATTTATGTATAAATAGTATTTATTGTGGAGGAGATGTACATGAAGATTGTTTATGTACACATAATTATGTAGAATTAGCTAATGCTTCAAATAAAGATATTAATTTAAATGGACTTTCTTTATTATATACTGATGGAACTAAATTAAATACATCTGATATTGGATATATATGGGATGTTCTTGAACTAGAAGGTGTTATAAAAGCAGGTCAAACTTTTGTTATTAGAGGTGCTAGATGTAATACTGATAAGAATGCTTTTATTAAAGTTGATTCTTATGATATGATTTGGAAAAAGAATAATAAACCTATTAAGTTTACTCAAGAACCAAGTAGTTTTTATCTATGTGCTGGTAATGAATATAAAAAGCTTCTTGAAAATCATACTCTTAATAATCCTTGGGAAAGTAAAACTATTAAAGTGGGTTATATTGATTCTTGTGGATTTGGTGTAGGTTCTGTAGGAGAAGGTAGTGCTACATTTACTGTAGCTGATGATTGGAAAAAGATATTATTTGTTAGATGGTTTATGTTAGAACCTGCTAAACAAGGAAATAAAGCTTATTCTGCTCGTAAAACTACTGACCTTTGGACTTATATTAATCTTGAGAAACAAACTACAGCTTTAGGTAATAGCCTTCAATATTATTATCCTGATGATATTAAAGCTAAATATAAGCCTATGGCTTCATATCTAGGAAAAACATTTTTTGCTAATAAAAATAGTTTTGATGATAAACATGCTAATTATATAAATTGTACCTTTGGTATACAAGCTACTGATAATGGAAATGGAGCTACTAGATGCTTTAACTGGGTTTCTGTAGGTTATTATGATGAATATATTGAATATCGAAAGAAAGGTACAGATAATTGGACAAGACAATATTCTATAAAGGATAATGATTCTTCTAATTCTAATGATATTACTAAATTTATAGAACATTATAAAAGATTTAGATGGACAGCTTCTGATGGCACTATTGTAACAACACATAAATGTATTGTTAAAAATCTTACTTATGGTGATTATGAATATAGAATTGGAAGAGATAATAATAATTTGTATTATAGTGATATTCTTACATTTAAAGTTGTAAGAGATTTTGATGTTACTAATTTTAGTTTTATTCATATTAGTGACCAACAAGGATTTAATTGGCAAGAATATACCGCTTGGTGGAAGACTGCTAATGTTATTAAGAATGAAGAAAATAATTATGATTTCTTAATTAATACAGGAGATATTACTCAATCTGGTAATAGACCTAATGAATGGCTTGATTATTATAGAGGAAAACAAACTCTTATTGATAAAACTGAAATGTTTACTATAGGTAATAATGACCTCTGCGGTCATGTTAGTACAGAACTTACAGATGGTGAAGACGCTACTTCTAAGTATTCTCATATTAATATACTTAGATATTTCTGTTTTGAATTAGACCCAGATAATGAATATTCTTTTGATTGGGATGGAAATAAATATCCTATTTATAGTCTTTATTCGTTTAATTATGGTTCTTTCCATTTTATTTGTTTAAATAGTGAAATAGCTATTGCTACAAGTAAAATGTATAAAGATTGGGAAAGTAATTCTTATCAAGGTGATAGAACATTTGCTGAATCTGCTAACGCTCATATTGAAGATTGGCTTAAAAAAGACCTTCAAAAATTTAAAGGTAATCTTACAGCAGAACCTACTAATTGTAATAATGTTATTGTGTATATGCACGAAATGCCATTTACTATTGTGACATGGAGTTTTATGAATGGAGAAAGCGCTAGAGTTGGTTCTCATTTGAATACTCTTAATTCTAGAGGTCTTTATAGATTTAGTAGATTGTTTAAAAAGTATGGTATTCGTCTTGTTATAGGAGGACATAAACATACTTATTGTGTAACTAAACCAGTATATGATGCTCCTACTGGTTATATTGATGCTAATAATGGAATTAATAATAGTGTAGATTTACTAGGTGAAGTGACATCTGCAGATACTAGAGTACCTGTTATACAAGTTACAAAAATAAGTGATGTTAAACCTAATGATAGATTTGCTAGATATGAAATAGTTTCTAAAATAAATGCTCCTACTTATATTATGTCTCAAGCTAGTGGATATAAACTAGTTTCTAATAAGGAACAACCTTCCGGTCCAGAATTTACTATACCTTGGCTTCTTGCTTATTTTAAAGCTAAAAATAATGCAGCTAGTCCTACCGAAAATGTTGCACAACACTATCCAATGTATATCAAATATGATATATCTCTTAATAGTATTAATGTAACAGCAAAACAAGTACATGGTATTTGGGACGTAAATATTGATAATAATACTAAAAAATTTGATATGAACAAACAACTTTCTAATAATCATGCAGAAGCTATGACTTTAAGTACTACTTCTGATGAAGATAAAAGTGCTTATGGTATAGTTGATGTAGATACTCTAACTATTAATTTATAATAATATGGGAAATATAAAAGTTCGTGATAAAAATGGTAAATGGGTTGTAGTAGCTACTTCTAATGCAGAAGGTATAGGTACTAACAATCCAAAACTTCAAAAGAAAGTAGATGCTCCAACATCTGCCGATAATGTTTTAGAAGACCATGAAGATAGACTTGATAAACTAGAGCGAAATGTTTCATGGCTTGCTAAACATGGTGGTGGAGGTTCTGGAGGTGGCGGAAGTACAGGACCTTCTATTACAGAAGCTACTTGTGAAATATTTGTAAATAATAAACCTAGTGGTTCTAATATTATAATTGATGAGAATGGATTAACTATAGAACTTAAAAATATATCTGTTCAAGCTACTAAAACTTGGAAAATTACAGTAAGAATTGGTTCTCAACAAGTAGCCGTTAGTGTTGCTAGTTTTACATATCCTACTATAACAGTTCCTTTATCAAATATTTCTGGCGTTCTTATTAATCATACAGGTAATATGTATATTACTGCTTCTTATGAAGACGAAATCCAAGGTATATATGGAACTTCTTCTTGGAGTGGTACTGTTGTAGAATCTGTTGTAAATCTTAGTACTCCTAATATTAGTGTAGGATTAACTGAGGATGGTGGACTAGAAAGTGACAGAAATATTGTATATAATTATTCTGTAGGTATTACTGGAAATTATACTTTAGGTATTAAAGTTATTAAGAATAATGTAGAAATTACTACTAGAAGTTATGATTTGATTGTTATTGATAATAATATAAATACTTTCTCTGTTCGTGTAGCAGAACTTCTTTCTACTTTTGATGTAGGAGTTTATACTATAGAGTCTTCTCTCATTTATAATGATAATGTTCAAATTAAAAAAGAAATTAGGTCTACTCTTACTTTAGTTAGTAATCAAATTCTTATATCTACTACTGTAATGAGCGAAGACCAAAATAATCCTACTATAGTTAGTCTTACTGGTTCTATTAATTTTGTTTGGACTGCATATTTACAAGGAACTTCTACATTCCAATATAATTATAAGTATGGAGATACTATAATTAAAAATGATACTGTTGGATATTTTGGAGAAGAGATAAATGATTTTGTTTCAGTAATTGGAAAAGATTGGGCTGTACAAGACCAAACAATTCCTATTGTTCTTACTATAAAAGTTGGTAGTGAAATGGCTACTAAAACATGGTATGTTAAATTTATTAAATCTATTGATTCTTTTCTTCCTAAATCTGATGTTGTAAAAGGACATTGTCTTAGTGAATTTTTAGCAAGAGAATATAATAATGGAGAACAAGATTTTACTATGATTAATGGTGATTATCTTGTCGGTGGACGTAAAAAGAATGCTATTAGCAAAATTAATATGTTCAATAAATCCAATCTTGTTGGTATAAATAGTTCTATTACTGTTGCTCCTTATTTGCGTATAAGTAATGGAGCTTATGCTACTTTAGATGATTTTAATATTGATGGCACTAATAAAAATATTGGAGATATAATTGATGCTACTAACAATAACTTTACTGTAAGTATTAGTTTTAAAGCTGATTATCATCCTGATGATAATCGTACTATACTTTGTTGTGGTAATATTGATTCTCAAACTGGAGAACTTATTTCTGGTTTTGAAATTGATGTACATGATTTATATATAAATAATGCTTCACTTATACGTTTGACAGATAATGTAATAAATAATATTGATATTGTATGTACTCATTCAGATGATAAATATATAAATTCTAATGGTGAGGAAAAAGAAGAAAGACATTATATTGTTAAGATTTATCTAGAAGGGGCATTAAGTGCTGTAGGTAATTATTCTACTGTTCCTAGTTTGGGTACTAAATTTTATATTGGAGGTAAAGTATATAATACTGCTCAAGATGGAGGTTGGCTATGTGATTGTAATATTTATAATTTACAAGTATATGATTATGCACTTACTGATTTTGATATAATTATTAATTATATTAATAATAAAGTAAGTTCTACTTATAAAAATCAAGAATTTGATTTTAGTATTATAGATTCAGAACTTCGTAAAAATTTCTGTGAAAGAGATATTGATGGAAATGTTAAATCTTATATTTATAATAATAATGCTTATACTATTGATTTTTTGCTTGATGGAAATAAACTTAGTGAAGAAAAACTTAATCAGTATGCTAAAGCTGTAGGTATTCCTGTTATGCTTATTGATGTTAGTACTGATGATAGTTGGACTTTTGAAAATTTTGTTAACCAACAAACTGCTGATAATATTCAGCTTAATCCTACATCTGGTAAAACTATTAGTTATTGGGACCCGACTCAACAAAATACTGGTGTTGTAAATATTAATAACGCTACTATTGAGCTTCAAGGTACTTCTACTTTGTCAGATGCTGTTAAGAATATAAATATTACAGTACCCAATGATACTGTATTTATTCCTAAAGATACTTGGCTTCCAGAGCAAACATATACTCTTAAAGCAGACGTAGTAGATAGTTCACATAGTAACAATGCTTCTATAGGTAAGTTTATTAATACAGTTCTTAAAGATTATTTCCCATCTGACCCAACTGCACTAGAAAATGTAGAAAATAGTGATTATGTTAAAAATCAGCAACCTACTGCTACTCTTAAACATACAGTTGAAGGATTTCCCATTCTTCTTATTATAAATTTCCATACAACTGAAACTTCTAAAGTGTCTACAACACCTCTTGGTATTTATTCATTTAACCTTGGTCGTGATGCTTTTAGAAATCTTGGTTTTAGAAAAGTAAATAAAATTACTGATTCTGCAGGACAAAATATTGATGCTACTGTATTCCCTTATGTTGCAGAGAATTGTACTATAAATGAAACAGATTCTAATGCGAATTGGATAGAAATTAAAGATACTACTTCTATTCCAGATATGTCCAAATTTACAGGAAATAGTCTTCCTGATAATTTTGATTCTTCTGTAGGTGATTTTTGGCAGAACGATGTTTCTATTCTTAACCAAAGATATGAAGTTCGTTTTCCACAAGGTCGTCAAGTTGGAGATTATACTAGTTTTATAAATTTTGTAGGAACTATTATGAGCTTGCCCGTAGAGGGATGCTATAAGACTGTTGATAGAATTGGAACTATTAATAGACCTGAAGTTACTACTGAATATGACCTTTATAAATATGATAATGGTTATGTTAAAAAAGGTATTAAACAACAAATTATTACTGATGTAAACCAACTTGCTGACCTTGGATTTAATGCTATATCTACATATAAGTATTTTGTTATTGCTAATTTATTTGGTCTTGCAGATAACTTTGGTAAAAATAGTACTTATAGAAGTTGGGATGGAGGAGATTATCTTATTGGATTCTATGATTTGGATACTGCTCTTGGAGGTGGTAATCAAGGCGCTCTTTCTATTGAGCCAAATATGTGGCTTAAGTATTTAAAGAATCAACTTCTTGAAGGTAAAAACTATGGTTTTGTTGCAGAAACATTTGATTCCGAAGATGGACTTCGTCTTAGCAATACTGTATATTCTGCTAATCATAATAAACTATGGTTGAGTATTGATACTAATTTAGTTAGAAATAAACTTGGTATAAATGAAGTTGCTGGAAATTCTGCATATTCTTATTATTGGGACAACCTTAGAGAAGTTATATATAATAAAGCTGTTGCTGCAGGTTATACAGATATTGCAGAATATTTTGTTAATGAATTCTATCTTAAACAGACTGGTGAATGTGGACCTCTTTTGTTTAATCTTGATTATAAATTAAAATATCTTGTTCAGTTTACAAATAATAAATATACTAATACTAAACATCTTAGTAAACTTCATGGTCGTAAAGCTGCTTATACATTAGATTGGTTAAAGAAAAGAATATTATTCTTGGATAGTGTTTTCTATTGGAGAAATGTTTCTCAAAAATTTAGGTATCCAAATGATATTAACTGTAAAATGTCAGCTACCGTTTTTAATACTCCTGAATATATACCCATTAAAAGTAATGCAGATTTGATTGTTTATCATAACGTAGGTAATGCTACTCAAACATATTATTATCTTCCTAAAAATACTGTAGTATATGTTGATGCTGGTAATAATAATAGTAATTCTGAAGTAACTTGGGGTATTACTAATTCACCACAAATTATAGAAATTGGTGATGAGGATAATCCATTATCTAATATGAATATTAATATTATATCTCATACTAATACTGATTTACATATTAATAATCCGGGTCTTCCTTCTATTACAGAACTTAGATTGCAAAATAATAATTCTTTTGCTAGAACATTTAATCTTAATAGTTTCCAACCAGAAATTGGAGTTAGTGAAATTCGTGTTCTTAATTTTGCAAATGTTCAATCTCGTATTGACCAAGGTGCTAGACCATCTTTCCCTCTAGAACTTGTTAAAACTCTTTCTGGAGGACAAAAAAATACTAAATTTACTAAACTTAGAGAACTTGATGTTAGTAATTCAGGTTGTATTTCTAATATTTCTTTACCTAGTGTACCTCTTAAAGTTTTATCAGTATATAATAGTAATCTTACAGAATTAGTTCTTGATAATCAAAATTATATTTCTAACATAAATCTTACAGGATGTACTAAACTTACTACAATTACTATTAAAGAATGTGGAAAATTTGAATATCTTGATGTTTCTGGACTTGTTAATTTACAAGAAATTAATATAGTAAATAATGCTGTTATAGATAGATTAATTGTAAATAACTGTCAAAATCTTTCTAGAGTAACTATTCAAAATAATAAGAGTCTTACAAATATTAGTATCACTAACTGTCCTAAACTTATTGGTGGAAAACTTGATAATTATCTTACTATAACAGATAATAGTAAACTTACTACTTTAAATTTAAGTAATGATATTACATTAAATACATTTTTTATAAGTAATTCTAATCAAGCTAATATAAGTACTCTTAATTTAACAAATAGTCCAGTAACGTTTATAACTGGTGATGGTGTTGATAATACAATTCTTGATTTGTCTAAATTTACTTATGGCAGTGGTATAGTTATGACTGGTAATTATGCTGTAACTGAAATTCAATATGCTAATAATCAAAATAAACCTATTACTATTAATAGTACTTTCCAAAATTGTAGACAACTTAAACGTATTTATGGTAATCTTATTTTATCTGGAGTAAATGGACCTATTGGAGAAGGAATGTTTAGAGGTTGTACTAATTTTACTATACATGGATGGGATACTAAAGCATTAGGTCCTACTACTTATAAAGGTCAATCTACTAGAGGTGATTATGAAAGAGTTAAAACTATATGGGAAATATTATCTGGAAGTGCTACTAATAAGCCAACTTCTGGTACTGTTAGGCCATATAGTAATATTACTTGGGATAATTCTTATGTTCAAGGTAATAGAGTTACTAATTTTAAAATGGGTACTTCTAATGTTACTTATATGTTTCATGGTACTTCTATAACACAGTTTGATATTTATTATGCATTATTTGTTTTTGCTAATACTATCAATACTAATTTTATTTTACATAGAACTTTTTATAATTTAAATAGACCTAGTGGTTCTTATAATATTTTTAATAGAAACTCTAATGTTGATAATGATCCAAATAGATTTACTTTTTATAAATGTAAAATAAATATTATTCTTGAAGCATTTGGACCTTGTGGAGCAAATGTTATTTATGGTCCTGAAGAAAGTTATAATATAGAAGGAGATACTGAAGAGAATGGAGTATTTAGCCCATTATATAATACTTTAACGCATGTTGAGAGATTTACAAATGGTACTTTATATTTTACTAATCATTTATTTAAACGTTATCATGGAAATTATGTTTTAAATAATTTTAATTGGCAACTTATGGGTAATTGTTATGAAGAAGGTGTAAGTATTGGAATTAAAGATGCAACTCCTGCTCTTAATAAACGAGGTATTTTTACAGATTTCTTTAATAATCTTCCTAAGCTTAGTAATATGTGTAATGTATTTAATCTTAATTATATAAATCTTAGTACTTTAAAATTCAATACTAATATTAGTGCTATAAAAAGTGCATTTTCTGGTATAACAACAGGAACGTTTAATTTTAAAGTGATTTTTGAAAATTGTACTAAATTAGCTCATATAAATAATTCATTTAAAAATACTGGTAATGATGATAATTATGGAACTGTTGCACAATTTCCTATAACTTCTGATATGTTTACAGAATTTCCTAATCTTACTGCTATTGGATATAATCCTAATAATACTTCAGAAGGAGATTTGGATAACTTTTCATTCCAAGGATATAGGCATTTTATAAATCAAGATACTTATCCAGAAGATATTTTTAATAATAATCCTAATATTATTGTTGCTGCTGGTTTATTCTATCAATGCGAAGATAAAAGTTTTTCTACTATTCCTAAATTCCCAGGAAATATGTTTACTAAATGTACTAAACTTCAAAATGTAAGTTCATTCCTTAGAGAAGCTAATTTTGCATTTACTCTTTCTTCTGGTGGTTTTGCTAATTGTCCTAATTTAAATAATGTTAGTAAAATATTTTATTATACTCCAACTATTACTAAAAGGTCAAAACTTAGTGGAGAAATACCTGCTAAACTATTTTATCATGGTCATACTGTTTCTTTAAAAACAGTATATGGTAGCAATAATGATACTAAACCTACTTCTGATTTTGACCCAAATAATATTCAAAGTACATCATTTAATATTATAGTTCCTAGATTAGGAATTACTAATATATCATACGCATTCCATGGATGTACTAATATTAATTATTATACTAACGAACATAATATAGATATGGTTGAAAATAACCCTGATTATTCTCCATATAAATGGAATTATGACCCAATTACTAAAATATGGACAGAAAATAATGAGCATAAAGAAAAGATTGCTTATTGGGGATATAATGGCAACCCAAGTACTATGGTTGAAACTAATAAATATTTAGATTATAGTAATATAACAGCTATTACTGAATATGGTGTTGAAAATAAACCAGAAACTTTACATTATATGTGTGCTCCTGATTTACTTAGATACTGTAATATAGATGCATCTATTTATGGTTTATTTAAAAATAATGGTCCTAATATTATAAATATTGGAAATATAAATAATGGAGAAAGTTATCAAAGTTTTGGTATTACAGGTCGTATAGTTCCTTATCTTCTTAAGCCAGTATATAATGTTTCTAATATACAAGAAATGTTTTCTTATTGTAGAAGAATTTCTTCTTATAAACAAGAAGGAGTTATTTATCAAATTCCTAAAGATTTTCTTAGTTATGCTCCAAAAATTAATAATCTTTATGAAACATTTAAAGGTCTTGACTTTGTTAATGGTACTAACTTAGCTGTATTTGATTCTCTTAAACAAAATCTTGATATACGTAAAATATTCTCTATGTGTAGATATTTTAAATCAAGTACAGGAGCTAAACAAAGTATAAGTAATTTATTTAAAAATAATACTATTATAAAACTTACTGGAGCGTTTAGTGAAAATGATATAAATATAAGTGGAGATTATAATGGTAGTGTTAAAGAATATTGGACTCTTGATAATGCTGATAACATAGCTGTTACTAGTAATTTTACAGCAGGAAAAGTTCCATCTTCTCAAAATATAAACTTTGTTTATTATGGATTTGGAGCTAATGCTACAGATGATGTAATACCTAGCAATAGAGGAAATAACTATTAATAATAAATATGGAAAAAATATATCCTATTAGTTATATTGAGAATATACTCAATAGTGAAACAGGTGAAAATCTTTATGTATTTTTATCTGTATTTAATCATATCAATATTGGATATGTTGAAAGTAGAGAAAGTGCTAGAAATGCAGTTCCCGAAGTTCTTAGAAAACAAGGTCTATATATAACTTATTATCTTTATAATACTGCTATTACAGAATATTATGATGGAAACAAAACTCTTATTACTGAAGAAGAACATTGGTTAAAAGATATAAATTGGAAACAAGTTAATTCAATTATATCTCATGGAGATAGTACTAAACGTCCTGATAATGTTGCTATAGGTACTCCTTATTTTGATACTGAACTTAATAAAACAGTTTGGTGGGATGGAGAAAAATGGACTACATATCCGAATGATGTTAAAGTAATTAAACGTATTAAAAAAACTGATATTATAAGTACTCATAGAAGATGTGTAGATTGTGATATTCTTACTGAAACACCTGCTAATGTTTCTGATGAATTAATACAATTTGATAAAATAAAGAAAATTGCTATATTTAATAATACTATATATCTTATAGATTTTAATAATAAAATATATAATGATTGTCATAGTATACAATACGCTCATATTTTTATTCATATTGAAGATAAATATTATTATCTTGAAGAAGATATAACTTTTACTGAAATTACAGAAGACAATATAGACAATTATGTTTTACCTGTAACAGGTACAGAATGTCCTTATCATGGTTCTGTAAATCTATATGAAAATGGAGCTGTATTTACTGTAAATAAAGGTTTTGAAGTTGTTATGCTTATTGCTTTTCCAGATAGATTCTATGGCAAAATAGTAGAGCCATACTTAGACCCCGACGATTATGATAATGAATAAATTCTGAAATTAGCTATTATTAGCTTGCATTTGGTATGAAATATCTAAACTGATAAATTATACCACTTGCAAGTTAATAAGCTGATAAAAGCTAACAACATCGAATACCTCTACGGGCAAGGAAATGTAAATATTAATATTAAACATGATATAGTTATGTCTAAAGTACAACTTATAACAGAAGAAAATGGAACAAAAGTTGAACATCATTTTGCAGAGAATAATCATGTTTTTGTAGAAGGAAAAACAACATTTAGAGAAACTATGTGTCAAGTTTATGATGAATTTAGACACAAAGGTTTGTATGTAACTTTTATTAATGAAAACAGTAAAGTAGTTACTATGTATTATAATTATGAGAATACTGATGATACTAATTTTGGTAATATAAATAATTGGAAACAAATAACTTTATAAATATGGAAAGTATATTTAGTCAAATTATTAATAATTTTGATTTTGCTTATATGTTAATTATTAATTTAATAACATATTTTATTATTAAATGCATTGATTATTTTAATGGACCTATTGGTGTTCCTATTATTGGTAAAAGAATATCATTGATTATTTCTATTATTATTATTACAATTGTTTATATTTGTATAGGATATAATAATAAAATTATTCTTTTTAATTCTGCTGTTGCTTCTCCTGTAGCATGGTCGTGGATATTACGACCTATATTTATTAAAATGGGATTTGGTTATAAACAAAATAAATTTTAAAATATGGATAAATATATAAGTGCAAAGTTAGATTCTTTTAATTTTAGTAAAAGTCAAAAAGAATTATTTGTTGATATTATTGCTTATGTTGCTGCTAAAGTTGTAGCAGGAGGTATTGATTTAAATAATTTTGTTACTAAAAATGATTTACATAATTCAGTTCATGGGTTAGAACTTGATATTAATACTGTTAGAGATACAGCAGTTGAAGCTAATAGAATTGCAAATAATAATATTGATGAAATAAATAATATTAATGACAATATAATTCCTAATTTTTATACTAAAACTCAAACTAATACTAATATTAATACTGCTATACAAAATCTTATTGGTACAGCTCCTGAAGCATTAGATACTCTTGGTGAAATTGCTGAAAAACTTAATAATAATGATAATACAGTAGCTGCTATTACTAATCAAATAACCGAACTTAATACTAAAGTTAATAGTAAGGCAGACGTTGCTGATGTTAGTAATTTAAATACTGAAATTACTAATATAAATAATAAAATTGAAAAATATCATCCTGATAATCCTGAATTATAAATTAATTCTTAAAAATAGTTAATAAATTATTAAGTTTAAATCATTTATATTATATTTGTAACTGCTAAATAGTTAGATATATGGATAAGAAACAAATTATTGCTGAATTTAATAGACTTATTGAAACTTTTTCTATAAGTCGTACTCAAAAAGATACTATTACTAAATGTATAAATGATATTATTGAAAAAGTATATACTGCTGATGCAAAGACAGACAATGTTAAGAACGATAAAAATGCTATTGAAAAAACTTATATTAAACCTCTTACTAAAAATTCTGATATTGTAGATGTTATTTATGTAGTAAATAGAATTATGTATAATCTTCGAGAACAAAACATTCTCGCTAAAAATTAAAAAGTTATGGGAAGACCTAATAAAGGAATTGGTAGTGTTGGTGTAAAATCAGATACTCACACTAATAATGATAACAAAGCTAAAGGTGGTAGTAAGTCATCAAAGTAATGCTTCATAAGTTATTAATAATATTGATTAAATTCATACCTGTCATACAAATGGCAGGTATGTTATTTAATAATATTTTATATTATTTTGATATTTATAAATTTAGTTATTTTCTTGATTATATTCTTGGCAATTCAATTATAAATACATTTATACTTATAGTATGTAGTTATATATTTAAATTTTGTATTTGGCATAGATTAATTATAATTGCTAATATAATTAATATAACTATTGCTTATATTGATGAAAATTATAAATTACCAATTAATGATTTAGAATTACTTTTACTTTATCATTTTATATCAGCTATTTTTATACTTATTTCAACATATATACATATAAAAAAATAAATAATATGAATTTTAAAATTAAACTTATAAGAGATTTACTTACGGAAGCTATTGCTAATATTGATTCTGGTAATAGCAATCGTAGTGAAGAAGAACTTGATGATATAATTAAAACTTTAACTAAACTAAATAGAGGAGTTAAAAGAATAAGCAAACGTTATGCTTGTGATAAGATTCTTCATTGTAGTCAAAGTACTTTTGACAATTACCTAAAACTTGGACTTATACCTCCAGGACATAAAGAGGTTGGATTTAAAGAATTATCTTGGAGTGAAAAAGATTTTGATGATGCAACTATGTATCGTATTAAAGATTATAAACTAAAACATCCTTAATAATCAATTATAATTATTTCATATTATAACTTATTGATAATAACCACATTTACAACAATTTTTGTAAGTGTGGTTATTTTTATTGTATTTACTTTTAACTTTGCGTTGTAATCGGTTACAATAGTTATAATCAAATTATTAATTTAACAAGTAAAGTTATGAGTGAAACAAAAACTTATTTCGTAGGTCGTGACGGGAATGATAATAACATTCTTAGTCTTCTTGCTCCATTGTTGCAGCAAAGAGGTATTGACCCTAATGTTCTTGCCGCACTTCAATGCAATGGTGGTATGAACAATGGTAGCTGGTTTATCTGGATTATTTTCTTGTTCATAATTTTTGGTTTTGGAGGTCGTAATTGTTTTATTGGCAATGATAATTGTCAAGGTAATGCTAACCTCGCTAATCTTATAAACAACAATGATGGAAGAAATGCTCTTATGGATGCTATTCAAAGTAATGGTGCTAAGCTTGGTGACCTTGCTGGTATTCTGAATTGTTCTACAGGTCAGATACAGCAGGCTCTTAATGCTCTTATGGGTACTGTTCAGAAAGTTGGATGCGATGTTAATCAAGGTATTCAGCAAGTGATTAACGCTATTCAGGCAGGTGATTGTAATATTGCAAGTCAACTTGCAAATTGCTGCTGTGAGCTTAAGCAGGCTATTGGTGGTGTTAATATTAGTCTTGAGCGTGGTTTTTCACAGATGGCGTTTAATTCTTCTCAGCAAACTTGTGAAATTAAGGATGCTATTCGTGAGAATACTGCCACTGTTATTGCAGGTCAGCGTGCTGCTGAAATGCGTGAGCTTAATCGTGAACTTGCTGAGCGTGACCGTAAGATTGCTGAGCAGGCTGTTATTATCAATAACGGTCAGCAGACAGCTATCTTTGGTCAAATGATTCAGCAGGCTACTGCTCCTATTGGTGCTGCTATAGGTGCTCTTCAGAAAGATGTTGACGGTCTTAAATGTAAGATGCCTGAAAGTGTAAATGTACCTTACTCGCCCGTAGTGGGTGTTCCGACTTGTGTTGCTGCCAACTATGGGCTTGGTTTTGGTCTTGGTTGTGGTTTTAATAATTTTAATGGTTGGGGCTAATGGCTTTGTTTAATCCGTTTATAATGGCTAATCGTAATGGAATACCTAGACTTGAAGCTACAAGTGTCAATGTGACTACTACAGCTGTTGTTTATAACTTCCAACGAAATGCTTTTGCTAATAGGAATTTTATGGGTCTAATTATATTTAGACTTCCTGCTTATACAGCTCCGGCTACAGCAGTTCCTATTATTTTTAATACCGACGGAGAAAGACAAGCTGTTACAACTTTGAATGGTGTTGCTGTTACTTCTGCACAGCTTAACCGTTCTGGTATTTATCTTGCATTCTATGATGGTTCAATACTTCAACTTTTAACAGGAGTTTAATTTATGTTTAGTGCATTAAGACAAAATAGTTTATTATATATCTTAGATAAAAGTAATAAACCTACACTTAAAATAGGACAGGTTGTTTCTACTTCAAGTCCTAATTATTTTAATAATGTTAATCCATATATTGACGTTACTGTAATTATAGATGGTTCTAATGCTGATATTAAAAAGCTTCCTGCTAATCTTTCAATTACTACTTCTGAAACTGACCCTAATCTTGTAATTTCGGAAAGTCGTGAACTTATGTGTACAGAAGTAGAAAATATGATAAAAAATAGTAAACAAGTTGTTGAAAGTATTGATTATCATAAATCTGTAATTGAATGTGGAGAGGATATGCTTGTTAAGCTCAATCCTAGTATTGCTAAACAAAAAGAACAAGAAGGTAGAATAAGCAACTTAGAAACTTCTGTAGGTGATGTTAAATCTGATGTTAAAGAGATTAAAACTATGTTGTCTGAGTTGCTAAATAAAAAATAAGGAGATTTATTATATGTATGTAATAGAGATAACAGAAGACAAGATAGATGGTATTATGTCTCATCTTGGTAAAGCTGCTAAATGTATAAATAAAGTTGCTGAATGCTTTGAAAGTATGAAAGAAAGTTTACATCATGATGATTATGATAACGAGGACGAAGATTATATAGAAGAGGATATGGAGCCTCAACATAGAAGTCGTCATCGTATGGGTGGTCGTAGTCCTCGTTATCGTGATGGTGGTAGATACTCTCGATATTAAATTTTAACTGGTAGGGACTATACAGTTCCTACCATTAATTTTATAAATATGAATAGAACACCTTTAGATATATATGATGAAATGCCAGATGATATGAAAAGATATATTTCTAATTATGGATGGCATTTTAATAGTAAAGCATATAAATATGCTATTAGTTTTATGAAAAAACGTAATAATAAAACTAATATTAAGGAAAAGGTTAAACCTTATACTAAAGAAGAAATAGATAAGATACTTGAAAAATATGGCATTGAGCTTGAAAATAAAATAATGTATGATTATGTTTTTGCTGCTACTATGTGTCGTGCTGATTATGAAAAATCAATTCCTGATGAAGAACATCTTGCATATTATATACAAGAAACTGTAGATGATGTTGATGCTAGCGACGAAACTACATTTAGAAGATGGATTGCTACTATGATTGGTAATGGAATTCCTATTGATTGGACAGAAATATGTTGACATAATTTTTATAATAAGATTGATTAATGAATTTTTATTGCAATAATACGTAGTGCTATACGTGTTATTGCAATTTTTTTATAATTATTCTTGCGTAATTAAATAAAAATAATTATATTTGCAGCGACATTATTATTAATATAAAACATTTTTATATGGCTACAATAGCACAATTAGTTTCAGAAATAGCTCATTCTGTTAAACAACCGGACAGTGTTCCTGTAAGAAGAGCTATTAAACTTGGTATAATTCATGCTCGTAATGAAGTTATAAGACGGAGTTACAATAATCATAATTATACTGACAAAATTCTACAACAACGTTTTAAACTTACTCTTACTGATGTTCCAGATGGAGATATTTATGGTACTGGTAATTTAAATATTGCTAAAGTAAAAAGAACTGTTAATAAAGTTCCTAGACCTACTCGTCTTACTAACAATCTTCCATTTCATTCTGTTCGTACAATAGGTATGAAGAGTCCTATTGAAATAGCTTTTGCTAAAGAAGCTGTATCTCAATATTATAATTATCTTCCTGGTATGTGTCCTGTTGCAACTTATGATTATATAAATGAATATATTTATATAAATATTCCTAACAATAGTCCTCTTTCAAATTTAAATAATATTATTGTAGAATCAGTATTTGAATATCCTCATATTATTCAAACTGAAACTATTGATGGAAAATTAGATATAGATGCTATAGACGATAATGATGAATTTTTACTTCCAGAAGATATGATTGATTCTGTTAAAAAAATAATTCTTGATACTTGGAATCCTGATGTTATTAGAGATACTAATGTTATTTCTCCTAGTAATGTTGTTAAATAATTATTTATGATACCTGATATTAAAATAAATGATTATTATCTTCAATTCATTTATAATGCTAAAGCTGATATAATTAAATATGAAAAAAATATTGAAATTATTATTAGTGTTAAAAATGAATTATATAAATATCTTACTGAACATAAAGATGAAATTAAATCTAAATGTAATATAGATTTAGATGTTCATACAGAATATACTGAACAAAAATATAATTCTACTGAAAAACTTTACAATATAGCTATTAAATTACTTAAATCTATAGAAAATCAAAATAATAGAGTTATGATTCTTCAAATAGCTAAATATTGTAATTTGCTTAGAAATGAATATAAGAATAATAAACTTATCAAACTTGCTAAAAAACGTAAAGATATTAAATTTTCTACATATAGAAAATATGTTTCTTCTTATTATTCTAAAGTTCATGAATGTTTATTAAAAGGTATGGCTTATAAATATAGTCATGGAATAGGAATGTTTATTATTAATCATTGGAAAATAGATATTAATAAATCTAGAAAAAAATGTCATCTTGATTATGCTGCCACTAATGCTAAAAAGAAAAAATTGCTTTCTAAAGGAATTAAACTTTATGATGAAAAAGAAGCTGTTTGGTATAAAGCAAGAAACATTCCTTATGATGCTGTAGATTATAGAGTATTCAAAGAAAATTCTGATGTTTATGAATTTACTTTTATAAATTCTAAACTTTTTAGAAATGGTAATTTTGAATATAAACGTAATGAATATATAGCTCATAAATATAGAGGAATGTCGTATACAGAAATGGCAGATAAACTATGTAAAACAGAAGATGATATATATTCTTTACAAGTAGATATAAAATATAAATTAAATATTCTTTTATATAAAGACCCAACTAAATATTTAAATTATGTCCGAAATTCTGAACAAAGAAAATACAAATGTCGAGAGAATTATTGGAAAAATAGACAATGATTTTAATCCAGATAATAGTGACTGGATACCTCGTGTTGGAGCTTGGTGTATAGATGCTATGTCTCAATTAAATATTCTTCGTACTGAAAAAAAGAAAATAAAACTTAATGTTGAAGGAAGAATTGCTTACGCTGAATGTCCTTTAGATAGTACTATTAAAGTTTATGATAAAAACGGTTGTGAAATAAAAGAAGCTGATAATAGTAATTGCAAACAATGTGACAACGTCTCTAAGGGGGAGTCCACGAGTGAAACGAGTGGTTTAAATACTGAACTTTCTTCTACTATGTCTGAGAATATTAATGATAATAATCTTACAGCTAATTATGTACAAGCAGAAACTATTAATACAAAATATCCTCCTAGATATAATGTTCGTCATTATATGTATGGAGAACAAAATAAAGAGAGAAATTATGTTAAAATAGATGATTGTAAATTAGAATTAAACTTTGATACAGATTATATTATAGTAGAAACTAATGTTATTAAAACTACTTGTAGTAAAAGATTTAATTGTGATTTACCTGTTATTCCTAACAATGGACTTCTTATAGAAGCTATTGCTTATTATTGTATGTACAAAATGTTATGTAGAGGTTATAAACATCCTGTATTTAATCTTGCTGCTTCTCAATATGGTACTAATCCATATTATATGTGGACTCAACTTAAAGATGAAGCAAAACGTAGTGTTATGAATGGTAAAATTGGTGATGCTTCTAAATTATTTAGAAGCAATTTTCTTATTAATACATTTGACCCAAGAAATTAAATTATGAAAGTACTTCCTAAACTTAATTTAAATAAACATCCTGAAGAAGTAGAAAATGGAAGTTTAATAGATGCATTAAATGTAATTGTTAGTAAAGATAATGCTGTATTACAAACAGAACCTAAATTATTAGAAAATGATGTTAGTTCTTGTTTAGTAGATATTATAAATGGAGAAACTTTATATAATATACTATATTGTATTCCTTGTAATGAAGAAATAATTTTATTTGTACATTTTCCTATAAATCCAAATACTATTAAAATTTATAGATATAATGAAAAGTATAAAGAAGCTAAATATTGTACTGATACTGATTATAATGGAGGAACTATAATAGGAACATTTACATATAATTTTAATAATCTTATTATTGCATTTAGTGAATATTTTGAAGATGATGATAAAAAAGTTCCTTTAAAAACTATTAATTTAGGAGGTTTTATAGAAGGTTTTCCTATAGAAGATATAGCACAATTAGAAAATCCTAGTTTACATCCTATATGTCCTGAAGTAATAATACCTAATATTACTACTAATTATATTTATGGAAATGCTTATAAAGGATGGTATTTTATTTTTGTTAGATATAAAATTTCTAATAATACTTATACTCAATGGTTTAATACTAATAAAACTGTTCTTGTTGATATAGCTGATGAACAACTTATTGAAAAATATTCTTTAGCTTATACTAATAATTATGATACTTCTGAACATCTTGTAGAAGAAAATAAATATGCTACTGCTACTGTTTCAGATAATATTTCTACAGATTTAGATATATCTACTGTTAGTATTTTATGTAAAACCAATAATATAGATAAAAGATATAAAAAATTTCAATATGGGTTTGTTATAATATCTAAAATATATACTAAAGCATTTAGAAGTATAGATATAAATACAAATATTAATACATTCTCTGTTATTAAAAATAATTTAATAGAATATAATGCTAAAGATTTAATTAATACTTATGAAAACTATTATAATGTTAAAACATTAATAAATAATAATAATAGATTATATATAGCAAATTATAAAGAAGATAATTTTTTAAATGATATAAATATAGATACTGTTTTTAGTTTTAATTTTTCTTGTTCAAGTTCTGATAATAGTTCTAAAGCAAATACTAAAAATAATTCTTATTCAGGTACTATTGTTAGAAATGTTTGGTGTGTAATTTTAGACAAAGAATATTCTATTCCCGCAAATATAGTTATAGAAAATAATGAAATATCTTATGTTACTATTGATTTTTATGATTTAAAATATTATTTTGGTGTTTCTGGTAGAAATAATACTACTAATGACCCTCTTAAAAACTTTGGAATAACTAATGTAAATGATACTGTTACTATAGAATTTAATACTAATCTTCCTGGTGGAGCATCTGGAACTAGACAAATTACAACAAAAATATCTAATATTATTTATCAAGGAAATGTTAATACTGGTAGTTTAATACATACATTTGTTGTCAAAGAAGGATTATTTAATACAGTTATTCCTAGTAGTGATTTTAAAATAGTTAAAGTAAATAATAAAACTATTACATATTCTGTAAATAAGAAAACTTTAGATTATATTAAACCTTTGATAGGAAGTAATTATTTATATAATTGGTTTCTTCCTGATATATCGGATATTATTAATGATAATACAGAACCGGATGAACCAACTCCTATTGAACCAGACCCTAATCCAGATAATCCTACAGAAGGTGAAATTATTAATACTAGTACAATAACTGGTAAATATGTAATTAATTGTGCAAATTTACTTCCTGATGAGAAATATGCTTTTTATATTCATTTTATTAATAAATATGGTAAAGTTTCTAGAGGATATAATTTATCTAATTTTGGTAAAGTAGAAATAACTACTAATCCTGGTTTTATTAATAATGCTAAAGGATTCTATAATAAGAATAATAATTGCATTATAAAAACTCCTATTCCTAATAAAGATAATTATATTAATCCTATAAATTTAATTGTATCTTTTAATATAGATGATGAAATATTAGAAAAATTACAAGGATATGGATGGTTTATTAGTTATGAAAAACTAGATAAAACTATTATATATAAAGGTATGATTAATAGAAATTTCTTTTTTAATTCTTCGGTTGATACTAAATCTGTTGCTTTTAATTGTGATGCTATAAATTTTGAAGATTCTATTAATATGGATTTTAATACTTTAACTATAGTAAATAGAGGATTTTCTGATAAGGAAAACGATACTAATTTTAATTATATAAATAATACTTTTACTAATACATATACAAATTATAAAATAGTTGATAAAAAATTATTTGTTGCAGATAGTTTTAATAATATAAACAATGCTTCTTATATAAATATAACTTCTGATGAATCTATACCTGCTGGTAGATATGTTGCATATTTAAAAAACACTAATGCTGGTAAATATGAAAATAATAATAAAATATTAATTCCTTGTACTGGAATAAAATATTTTAATAGTACAGAACAAACATCTGATATTGTAAATACTAATACAAGTTTTATCTCAACAATAAATGCTTTATTATTTCATGATGTTACATATAATACTACAATGAACGCTTTTAGTAAACAAAAACCATTTTTTGGTACATTAGATGTTGATACTAAAAATGTTCTTAATGCTTTTGCTAATTATAAGTTTAAAGATTATATAGATATGCCTTATGAATGTCTTAGATTTAATAATAAACCAGATATTAAATTTTTTCCTGTTGGAGGATTAAATACTACAGATGAAAATAAAAAAGCATTCGTTAAAGGTTTTATTGTTGAAGTTAAAGATACTATAGATTTATTTAAAATGCCTTATATGGCTATAGGTGATTGTTATGTTAAGTCTTTAGATTATTATTATGTAAATTCTAATGTTGTAGATGATTTTCCAAAAACTATTCGTAGAAGTAATCCTTATCAAGATGAATCTATTACTAATAAATGGAGACAATTTGAAGTAGAACAATATAAAAATATTAATGAAAATAAAGGAGATATTATTAAACTTATTTCTATAGGATATTATTTTATTGCACATACTCAACATAGTATGTTCTTATTTAATGGAACTGATACAATCAATGCTGAAGAAAATAATATACAACTTAAAAGTGTTGATATTTGGAATATTAATTACAAAGAAGTTACTACTAGCGAATTAGGTTATGCTGGTATACAAAAAGAATCTTCTGGCATTGTTGGAGAATTTGGATATATATTTTATGATGCTGATGCTAAAAGATTTTATCGTTATGATAATAGACAAGTAGCAGTTATAGATAGCAATATTGTTAATTTTTTAAGAAAACTTGATGGATATGATGCCCATTTTGTAAATGATAAACAAAGAGATAGATTAATAATTACTTTATTTAAAAATCTTGAATATGATATAGTATTAAGTTATAATTATAAAATTAATTCTTTTGTTTCTGAACATCTTTATAAATTTTATAGAGGTTTTAATACTAAAGAAAATACTTATATTTTAAGTAAAGTTGTTTTAGGATTTCACGACAGTCATAATAATATACTTCAATACTCAAATGATATTTTTAATAAAGCTAGTGTTAATATTATGATTAATACTGAATATTTTAGGATGAAATATCTTGAATATCTAATTTATAAACTTCATACTGTTACACCAAAACTTATTAATGATTACTCCCCCATAGAGGGACAATCATATTATTATGCTGGTGATGAGCTTAGAGTTTATAGTGAATTTTGTGATACTGGACTTCTTGATATTACAATAGATAATCCTGAAGAAAATATTAATTCTATTAATGATTATACTAAACCATATTGGAGATATGGTAATTGGCATTTTAATGCTCTTAGAAATAAACTAAAATCTTATATTGAAGGTAATAATAATTCTGATGAATGTAGTAGAATATTTGGTAATTGGTTTGTTGTTAATATAGTTATTGAACAAGATAAACAAGTTGAAATAGAATCTATAGATTGTAAATTTGAAGATGCTGAATTAATATGAAAACAAATATGAAAAGAAACAAAGCCTTTTTAGGTTCAATTATAGGTAGTGTTGCTGGTATAGCTGGAGGTTTAATACAAGCTTCTTCTGCTAAGCGTCAACAACGTAGACAGCAAATTGCTGAAAATAGAAAAGCTACTTATGAAGCAGCTAATAATCTTAGTGCTGGTTATGCTAATCAAGAATATGTTGATGATTTTGAAAAGAAAGTTACTTTTAAAAATGGTGGCAAGACTAAACATAAAAGTCAATATACTGATAGAATTAATACTGCTAAAAAATTTAAATGTGGTGGACGTAAGAAAGCTGAATGGGGAAAAGAAGATACTATAAGTGCTGTTGGAAGTGCTGGAAATATAGCTAATGCTATTATAGGCTCAACTACAGATACCACTATTAAGCAAGGTGATACTATTGCTGCTACTGCTAAAGATAGTATTAAAGTACCGGACTATGTTATAAACAATGAATATCGTATGCGCTGTGGAGGTAAGAAACGCCGTAAGTAGCTATTATTAGCTTTATATTGTATTTAATATAGCAAGCTGATTAATTAATAAAGTGTACTAACTAAATGTGCTACACAGTGTAAAATCAAGTAATAATAATTAATAATTTTATGAAACGTAAAGTTTTAAAACCAAATGTTATTGGCGGTGGTCAAGCAATACCTATGGGAGATAATTTCTATTATATGCGTGGTAGAAAGCATACTCAAGGAGGTATTGATATTGGTGCTAATCCTAAAACTGGTTTAGAAGTTGAAGACGGAGAAGTTATGCACCTTACTAATAAAGATATTAAAGTTTATAGTTCTGTTCCTTTTCTTAATGGTAAAAGTCCTGCTCAAAAAGTAATGGGTGGAGAGAATCCTACTAAAGTTTTTAATGAACAAGAAAAATATAAGAAAAGAAAAGGTATTAATGATGATGGAAGTAAAAAAAAAGAAAATGGTGGGAAAAGTACTGTTAATCATACTTTAACTAAACGAGATTTAGATGAACTTAATAATAGAGAAGGGATGAGAATTGCTAGAAATGATAAACCTCTTGAAAATACTTATCCTGAACTTTGGCTATTTGGAATTAGAAATATTAAACCTGTATATAATAGTTATAAAAATATTAAATCTGTTAAAAAACAACGTTTTTGGTTTGATAAAGAAAGAAGTAGAGAATCTGTTATTAAAGATAATAGAAAAAATATGATTCATAATGCGGTACAAATAATTAATCCTTTATTTGCTATGGGTGGTAAAAAAGATGATGAACTTAGTCTTACAAGAAGACAATATAGAACTGGTGGACTTTATAGTCTTACTGTTGATGGTGAGACAAAAATGAGACAATTCCCTACGGGCGAGAGAACAAAAGCTGAATATGGTACTACTAAACGTATTCCTTCTGAATGGAAACGTCTAAGAAAAGGTAGCAATGTTAATCAACAATTTATTAAAGATGATACTGAAAGAAGAATTGATGAATGGCTAATAGGAAAAAGAGCATTTATTTGGAAAGATAATGGTAGGACTAAACCTATCATTAAAACTGCTACTAAGCCTGTTACTAATAATACTACTCAACAAGTTGCTAATACAAAAACTAATATTCCTGTTACTAAAACCACAACTCCTACTAGAAGATATAATAGAAAATCTACTAAAAAAGTACAAAACAAACCTGCTCCTTTAGCTACTATTGGTATTAAACCGTTACATGAGTTTAAAGCAGAACCTGTTAAATTATCGACAACTAAACTTAATATTCCTGATTTAAGTGAGGTAAGACCTATAGATGTTCCTGTTTATAAAAAAGAAAGTTGGCTTAAAAGAACTATGAATAAATTAGGTGTTGAACCTAATGATGTTGCTAGTCTTATTCCTAATATTGCAGGTAGTATTATAACACATTCTATTAACAATAGAATGCTTAATACTTTTAAAGAGACTCAAGCTCCTATTGCAAGACAAGCTGTTAAACTTAAAACTCGTATTAATATTGAGCCACAACTTGATAAAATGCGAGAAAGTTTAGCTGAATATGAAAGACAAGTAGATAATAATACTGCTAGTTCTAATGTTGCTCTTGCTAGAAAAAATAATTTTAGACTTTCTAATATTATGAATACTAATGCTATATATGCTGATAAAGAAAATAAAGAAACTGCATTAATTAATCAAGATAGACTTAATAGACAAACAGTTGCTGATGCTAATATTAGAGAATATAATGAATATCTTGCTAGACGTAATCAATATCAAAATACTATTACTGAAAAGAGAGCTGAAAATAGCGTAGGTCTTATTAATAATATTAATGCCGGTATTCAAAATATGTTATCTAATATTGATAGACGTAAAGCTGAAAATAGAAATATTGCTGCTATGGCTCTTGCTCATACTGATTTACCTATTGAATTATTTGTTAAAGCGGGTATTGTTAGTAAAGAATTCGGTGACTGGTATATAACTGGTATTGGACGTAATAGACTTGGAATGAAAAAGACTATTTAAATTATGCAAGGCTTTAATTATATACAGAAAGATTTTGTACCTAGAGTTGATTTACAAACTTTAGGTAGTACTTTTAATACACTTGAACAAGGTCATCAAGCGGCTGTAAAAGCTTCTTCTGATTTAGAAACTGCTGTTGCTAATTTAGATATGAATGAAGCGGAAGATGGTTTTAAAGAACAACTTATTAGTGAAATACGAAATACTATTGATAGTAATACTGTTTATGGAAATTCATATGCAGCTTTAGATAATCTTGTTGCTCAAACTGGAGATATAGCTTCAGATGGAAGAGTATTAGGTAGACTTCGTAATCAAAGAGCTAAAAAAGAATATGATGCTAGAGTTGACGCTATGCATATTCCTGATGGAATGAAAGAAATGTATAAAGAAGAAAATCCGTACTATTATAAAGATGGTGAAATAGATAAACGTACTGGTCGTATTAAACCTGGAGAGAAATGGCAAGCTAATACTAAACCTGTTACTACTATTCCACAATCTGAAATTGCCAAATATGCGCTTAGTATTGCAGCTAAAGAAGCTGGTGGTGGTGATAGTGTAACATTTCTTGACGCTAATGATAAACCTACATCTGACCCAACAAAATCTGCTACTGGTGAAATATATAAACAAGTTAGTGGTAAATTTGAAAGACTTTCTAAAGATAAAATAAGAAAAGCATATAGAGAAGCTATACAAGCTATTCCTGGCGCTGAAGATAGTCTTAAACAAGATTATAGATATTTAAATTATGAACATGATAAACTTGCTAAAAATGGAGATAATCCTGCTCCTTATATGCAAGGTGTTACTGATAAAAATGGTAATATTTATACTTATGACCAATGGTTAAATAATAGAATTGAAGGACTTGCTGATGTTGCTGCTTATAACCATTCTTATTCTCAAACTCATTATGGTACTGCTCTTCAAAGTTATAAAGCAAGACAACAAGCTGGAATGGCTGCTGGTGTAAACCCAAATGGTCCTAATAATTCAGGATTTGGTTCATATATTTATGGTACTAAAGACGTTGAAGGTAATGCTTTTGCTGGATTACAAGATGCTAAACTTGCTGCTAATAATCAAGGATTAAGTATTCTTAGGAAAGTTGCAGGAAATAAAGTTAAAGGAATGGATTCTATTAGTGATGTTCTTAGAAATCTTATGTCTAATAAAAAAGCAACCGGGCCTGGAAGTGCTGTAAATTATCTTATTAAGACTTATGGTAAAAATATGTCTGCTGAAGACAAGATTAAACTTAATAGTGCTATAATAGGTTATTATCAATCAGAAAAACAATTAAGACCTATGTTAAAAGCTGCTGGAGGCGATGCTGATGCTCTTAAATTTAGTTCTGATATGGCTAATGGTATATTTACTAATAACAATAAATATAGTAGAGAAATTATTGGTACATTAAATAATTTTTATAAAAACAATAAAACTTACAAAGCTAATGTTGGTTCTGCTTTGATGAAAAATATTTTAAGTATTTATGGAGTTCAATCTATAAACGATTTAAATAAATATGGAATAAATGTTAATACTGATGTAGATGGAAATTATATGGTAGAAATAAATTCTGATAATAGAATGTCTCTTCCAAAATGGGTTGAAACTCTACGAAATGCTGATGCTGCGACACCAAGTAGCTTAGGAGGATGGTTTAAAAAAACATTTACTAGTGGAGTAGGAGAAGGTAATTATTATGAATATGGAGTTGGTGTTCGTTCTGGCGATATGATACATAAAATGTCTCCAACTGCTAATATTATGAAAGCATATAATAATGCTAAATCTAAAGCTGTTAAAATAGAATCTAAAGTAGGTCTTACTAAAGGAAAACGTTCTATGCTTGCTAATGATGCTAAAAGTTATGGTGAACTATTTTGGAGAGAGCATCAAGGAGATATGTCTGAAAGTGAACTTCAAAATGTTATTGAACGTAGTAATGACCAAGTAGATAATATGTTTGCTGGAGGTAATTTTGATTCTGGTCTTATTGAAGAATTCGATAATGCTGGTAATGCTACTAAAAATATAAATGACGCTCAAGACATTAAATCGCTTCTTCAAACAATGTATTCTAATGATACATTTAAGAAACAAATAGCTCGTTCTGTATTAGTTCCTATGGGAGCATCTGTTGGACAACCTAAAGGATATGGTGTGTCATTTACTGTCCCTAAAGGCGTTAATATAGGTAAATATAAAGAAGGAGACCATGTTAAATTTGCAGTATATGGTATTATGGATGAAGAAAAAAATTATGACCCTTCATTTAACGCTACTGTTCTTGCAAATAATGCAATTCAAACTTCTCATGCTACTAAAAGCCCTATAGAAAACTTTGGATATGATAAAAATTTTGGTAGTACTGTTCTTACTCCTATAGGTGGTGGAAGATTCCAAAGTGCTTTTATGGGTAAACATAAAGTAATGAATGAAAATGAAGCTGAAGTATTTACTGCTAATATGTATAATCTTGAACAAATTAAACCTAGATATATTGATGCTATTATGAATATGCAAAATGCTACAGATACTAGTACTCAAAATTATTACTATAATCAAGTGCAACTTATTGCTAACAGTCTTAAAAAAATGATTAATGAAATTAGTATTGTAACAGGTAAAGACTCAACATCTGTTGAATATGGAGTTACTAATTATCTTAAAACAATGGAATAAGTATGGATAAAAATTTATATACAGGTAATAGTCTTCTTGATAAAATTATTCAAGGACCTTATGTTTCTAATCCTGAGTATAATCCAAAGACTAAAAAAGGAAAGAAACAACCTCAATTTCTATTAGATACCTCTGCCGGTGATACCGGTGGAGGTGCTTATAGTAATACAGTTCAAGGTATGAAACGTATTCAATTTACTACTACTGATTATGGACGTGACCTTGAATCTATTAAACGTGATGAAGATTTAGGTATTACTTTTAGTCCTTATAATAGTGATGACGAACTTAATACTGCTAGAGCAAATGCTCAAGGTGCTATGACTCAATTTGGTAATTTCTTAATGCAAGCTGGTGTTGGTGAAATTGTACTCGGAACTCTTGAAGGATTTGGAAATATTGTAGATGGTATAGCTAACACTTTTACTGATACAGGTTATGAAGCTAATCCATATACTCAATATATGCATGAACTTAAAGAAGAATTTAATAAAAATTTTGAGATTTATCAAAAGAATCCTGATGAAAGTTTTCAATTTAATGATTTTGGTTGGTGGATGCAAAACGCTGTTAGTGCTGCATCTACTTTGTCATTAATGCTTCCTGCTGCTGGTTGGCTTAAAGCTGCAGGTATGACTGGAAAACTTACTGGTCTTAGTAAATTAGGTAATTGGTCTGTTAGAGCTGCAAGTAAAGGTTTAGCCAAAGCTGCTACTAAAGCTGCTGATTCTGGAGCAATATCTGGTTTATTTCCTGCTGTTAAATCTGTTGCCGGCAAAGCTGGTAGAATAGAACAAGGTCTTAGAGGTAGTGCTGAAATAATAGGACAAGCTACTCTTAGTAGAGCAGGTGAAGGATATATGGAGGCTCGTAGTGTTTATGAAACTGTTAGCAAAGATTCTTTAGATAATCTTAATGGTATGAATGATACTGAGTTTGCAGAATTTCTTAAAAACAATCCTGAATTTATAAATGAAGATGGCACTGCTATGTCTAAAGAAGATATTGCTAAACAAATTGCTAAAAAGTCTGCTGATAAAACTCTTATGAATGACTATTGGATGCTTGGAATGGATATTATGCAATTTAAAGCTCTCGGTAGTCTTTTTGGTGGTAGAGTAAAACGTTCTCCTAGTGCAAGTGAAAGAATTGCTGCTGAAAATGTTAAACGTACTATGGCTGGTAAAACAGAAAAAGAATTACTTAAAGATACTTTTTTAAATAGACAAAAAGTAAAATTAAAATATGCTGCTAAAGAACCACTTAATAGTCTTACTGCATTAGAACTTGGTGAAGGTTTTGAAGAGTTTTATCAAGGAGTTCAAAGTGAAAAAGGTCTTGAAGTAGCTACTAAATATTTTGATAAAGATTTTACTCCACGTACTTTAAGTAGTTATTTAACTGATTCTAGTATGTGGGAACAATTCTTTTGGGGTAGTCTTGCAGCTGTAGGTTTTAATAAAGCATATAAAGGTGTTCAAGGTGCTGGACATACTATTGAAGGTATGTATAAGAAAAAACACATGATACCTGAAGATTATGAACGATGGAAACGTAGTGAAGATAAAGTTCGTGTAGAACAAATTAATAATACAATTGAACGTACTAATGAATTAATTAATAATCTTCAACAATTAAATAAAGGTATAAATCCTTTTAATTTTACTATAGATGAAAGAAATGGTAGAGTAATTCTTAAAAATGGTCAAGTCCAAAATGAAAATATTACTGATACCCAGAAAAACTTACTAAAACAACAAGCTATTAGTAAATTTACTGATGAAGTAGCTATGAATGCTACTGATAATGGTACTTTTGATTTAATGACAGAAATTCTTGGTGGTAGTGAATTTGATAAATATATTTCTGATAAAGGTCTTCAAATTACAGGAGAAGATAAAGCTCTTAGTCAACAAGTAGTTGATAGAATGAAAACTGTAAACGGTATATATAATAACGAACTTAATAATGTTGCCCAAATGGCAGATACTACTAATCCTTATATTACTATTGCTGCTGCTAGAGATGTTACTAAACATAAACTTATGTCAGAAGAATTAGCTTTACAAGCAGATAGAATTGGTATTCAATTAGCTGAAGCTAATGATACTCAAACAGACTATACTGCATATACAGAAAAAGCTATTTATAATGCTGTTCATAGACAAATTAATTCACTTGATAAACAACTTGCCAATATACAAAAAGAATATGATGATGGTAATATAGGTCGTTCTGCTTTTGAACAATATGAAAAACTTATTAATAAAGATAAAAAAACTCTTTTAGAATATGCTTCGAGTAATACTACACAAGGAGCTTTTGATGCAGTTAGACAATCTCTTAAAGAAGCTGATAATACTGAACAAACTATTGCTGAATTTGATAAATTTATAAGAGAATATAATGCTCAAAGTCAAGAAAATGTTAATATTCCTACAGCTACTATACGAGACCTTATTGATGAACAAATAGGAGTTAATCTTAAAAGTGCTTATAATAATGCTACAATTCCTACTAATCAGCAAGAATATCAAGATGTATATAATGAATTTGGTACATCTATGGATAAAATGCTTATTAATAGAACTAATGATTATATAGATATTATTAAAAATTATATTAGAAATTCAAAAAATATTGATGAAGCTATAGAAAGAGTTTATGCAGAAAATACTGGAAATAAGAAAGTCGACGAGGCATTACATTTTCTAAAGTTTGGTTATCAAGTTCAAGACCCAAATAAAGCTAAAGGACAAAATCTTATTAATTTACAATTAGAATTACTTATTAATAAAGCAAAAGAAGAAAGAGAAGCTGATAATAAACGTCAAGAAGATGCTGATAAATTAGGTGTTGAACTTCCACAAACAGAAGAAGAACAGATTGAGGACGGTCTCTCTACGGGGGAGGAAACACAGCAAGAACAACAAATACAAGATAATACTGCTGATATTAATGATGAAGTAGCTGAAATAAATACTAATCCTGCTCAACAAAAGCCTACAGAAACTCCTATTAATACTGGAGTTCAAATTACTCCAGACGACGCTCCAATTGTTGATAAAACTTTGCCCGTAGAGAATCCTGACAAAGAAACTGAACTTACTGAACAACAAAAGAAAGAAGCTGCTGCTATTGCTGAAGGATATGAAACTCCTAATCTTAAAGCTAGTCTTGATGCTGGAAGATATGTTATGCAAGTAGGATTTACCAAACCTCATATTTTTGAAGAAATTACTGAAGCTAAAAGTAGAGGTGACAATAGTAAAGAAGAAGCTTTTATAAAAGAAGTTACTGATTTTCTTGTAAGTAGAGGTTATGGTGAAGCGTTCGCTAAAATTATTGCTGAACAATCTTTTAGAAGTACTGTTAATAGTTTTGCTGCAATGAAAACTAAACCTGTATTTAATAGACTTGCTGAACAACTTGCTATGGGTGTAAACGAAACTTCAGCTAAAAAATATAGTGCTACTGAACTTGCAGATGGAAAAGGATTAAATGAAATTGTTAATGAGTTTTTAACAAAATATGCAGAAGAAGTTGGAAATACTGAAATTGGTGGTAAATATGTTATAAATCTTGAAAGTCTTTTTGATTTTATTATAAATAATAAATCTATAGATAAGCAAACTGCTGCCGCTATTTATGATAATCTTGGTAAATATCTTACTAAAAATGATGAAAGTAAATATATATTTACAGGTTTTAATTCTTCTAAACCTATACCTAATTCTAAAGATTTCTTTGATAGAATTAATGAAGAGAAATCTCAGATTAAAGCTACTATGAATGATGTTCATATTCATCTTACAGAAGAAAGAGATAAATATTTTGATAAAGCATTAGAAGCTGTTGCTAATGGTGCTCCTGCTTTTATAAAACCAGAGGGTAGTCTTCAAAGAGTTAATGAAAAAGGTTTAAATATGCCTTTATTAGATGAAAAAGGAAATAATGTTCCAACTAGTTTAGGTATTTATGTTAGATTAGGAAAAGGTAAAAAAGAAAGAGTTGTTAAAATTGGTATTCTTCGTACTGTTGAAATGAATGCTACAGGAGATTCATTTAGTCCTTATTCTCATTATTCTGGTTTTGCTAATAAAATGAATATTTCTGGTGATGAAATTACTATGGATTGCGATATATTATTTAATAAACTTATAGATAGAGATAGCGAATCCGCTATTCAACTTTATACAGATTTAGCTGAATATACTATTAAATTAAAACAACTTGCAGAAAGATTAAACAATTCTAAACTTACTAGTGAAGAATGGGTTAAACAATATAGAAAAGGTAGGTCTGAAATAATGACTCAGGAGCTTGCTAGACGTATTCTTGGTAATGAACATATTGAAAACTTACTTAATAAAAAAATATATCAATTTTATAATAAAGAAGCTACTGAAATAGAACAAGCAGAAACTATTGCTACTGCTATTGCTAATATACTATTTTATGACCAACATTTTGCTGGTATTGATGGAGTGAATTCTGTTAAAAATACTTTAGCTTTTGATAAAAATAGTATGCAAGAGCGGTATGATGAATGGAAAGAAAAAATTAGAGTTAATTATACTAAAACTTATGAACTTCAAAAAGCTTTAAGTGAACAACAAAAGGAAAGAGATAGAAAAACTGGAAAAAAGAAAGAAGGAACAAGTACTGCTGAAGTTAGTATAAATCTTAATGTTGGATATTTTACTGCACCAAACATTATTAGTAATCCTGAAAATTATGTTAATGTTGAAGAAGCTGATTTTGAATTAGACCCAGAATCTAAAAGTAAAGTAAGACCATATACTCCTTTGGTTATGGTTAAAAATCATAAACTTATTAATGAAAAAGGAGAAGAACTTGGTTATACTGATATGCAAGATTATTCTATTGGATACTTAGTACATAATGAAGATGGAGTACAACATGTTGCATATTGTATAAATACTGAACAAATTAAAGGAAGTGCTTTAGAATCTGATGTTAAAAAAGAAATATTAAGTCTTATACAAAAACAATTAAGTAATCTTGATGTTAAAAATCATTCAGATAATTTTAATAATATTAAAACTAGAATACTTGAATTATTTGGTACTGGTGGATTGCTAAAACTTAATAATATAAGAATAGCAATGAATACTAATAAAGATAATGCTTCTATTATTACTATTCAAGAAGTTTTAAAAGATGGTAAAACTAGAAATTTATTAACATTTTTTGAAGAAAGTAAAGATGGTAGTAAAAGTCATGCTATAGGAATATATGATGCTAAAAGTAATTCTATGGTTACTACTAATAATGTAGAAGGATATATTGGAAGTAAAAATTATAGAATTACTAAAGAACAATATAATCAAAATTTAAAACAAGTTATTGATACTATATTAAATGGTGCTGTACTAAATAGAAGTAGTATGGCTATGAATGCTACTGAAAGTAATAAAATTGTTAGAAGAGAAAATGGAAAATTTATTATAAATCTTGGTGGAAAAGATACTACTTATAATAATTATGGAGATTTTATTGTTCAAAATAGAGGTTTTAAAACTAATATGAAAAGAACAAATGGAGAATTTGTTACTAGATATATTGATGAAAAGCATGTTACTATTGATGGTAAATCTAGAGATACTACTAATGATGTACAAGTTGAAAATAATAATGTTACTGATTTAGTTAATAAAACTAGAAGTGCTGATAAAAAGAAAATAAAAACTGTAGATTTACTAGAAGCTGCTGGTGTTCCACAAGAAAAAATAGATATTCTTATGGGAACTAAATCTGGAATACAATTAGCTAATAAAGAAGTTTATCTTTCTGATTTAGATGATGGTACTACTAATGCTTTTTATGACGGTAAAGTTAATATAACAAATAGAGGTGCTGCTTCTATGAATGGTGCTCCTACTAATGCTATTCGCCTTATACTTCATGAAAATATTCATAGACTTTTTGTTCAAAATAAACAAAAAGAACGTATTATTAAAGAACTTACTGAATTATTTGAATATGCTACTAAAAAACTAGAAGAGGATTTTAATAATGGTATTATTACAGAAAATAGATATAATGAAATAAAAAAAGTTTTTGATGTTGTTACTGGATATAAAGACCCAAAAATTATAGCAGAAGAATTTCTTGCTGAAAGTCTTACACAACCAGCTATTGTTAAATATTTTAATGAAACTCTTTATCATAGTGAAGCTATTATTGATGGTATTCCTCAAAAGTCTAAAACTATATTCCAAAAAATTATTGATTTCTTATTAAAATTATTCGATAAACATTTGGATAATATAAAAAATAATAGTATCTTAGCACGTGAATATATAATACTTAGTAATAGTAAAACTCCTACAGATGGAGGTTTATTTAAAAAACCTATATCTGCTGAAACTGCTAAAAAAGATAATGTTCAATCCCCCGTAGAGAAACAAGTTGATAAATCACAACCTAACAATACTATTCTTGCTAATACTAAAAAGAAAATAGATGAAATTCGTGATAATTTTGAAAAACGTATTGTTCGTAGTGAAAATTTTGCAGAAGACCATATATATTATATTGATGATAAACCTGCTGATACTAGTGTTACTCAACAAATTCATGGTAAACAAGATTTAGAAGAATGGGGAACTCCAGCTTCTACTTTAGGTAATACATTTGATGAAGCTGCTAGATTATATTTTGATAAACAATATTCTAATTTTGATGATGTAAATGTTCCTAACGCTACTCATGAAGAAGATTTAGGTTTAGGAGCTGAAGATTCTAATAGTCAACTTGCTCTTAAAGAAGATTTAGATAGATTAAAAGAATATCTTGATAATAGATTTGGTAAAGGTAAATATGGAGTTATTACTGAAGAATTCCCTATAGGTGGTGTAGTTGTAGTTAATGGTAAAGAAAAAACTATAGCTGGAACTATGGATATGATTGTTTATACTGATACAGGAGATATTTATATTTTTGATTTTAAAACTAAAAGAAAATATACTCAAGAAGAAATAAAAGAAAAAGATAGAAAAGGAGAATATAATGCTGAAGAAGATGGAAATATTAGTGAAAATACTCTTATAGGATATAATCAACAAGTTAATATTTATAGGCAACTTATTGAATCTAATTTTCCTGAATTAAAAGGTAAAGTTCATACTGGTTCACTTATAAAAGCTAATCCTATATATCCTAATCCTAAATTTAAAAAGAATCATACTTATGAATATAGAAAATCTCCAGATAATGATGCACAGCTTCAAATTTCTGTAGATGGTGGAAAATTTGAAAATATACAAGATGCTGCTGTTGAATATAGTATTCCTAGACTTCCTAAAGATTTAAATGATAAAAAGAATATTATTCCTGTTGAAGAAAAAGATTATACTTATGAAATAAAATCACTTCCTGAACAAGATAAAACTGCTAAACAAGATATTGCTGGTAGTGAAATGTTTAGAAATGAGGATGATGAATTAAATGCTCTTCTTGCTGATTTTAATAATGAAGAATCAGATATGGATTATGGTGACACAGGAGAAGAAGTTACTCCTCTTGCTGCTAAATCCGAACTTGCTGAAATAGATGAAAATAAAACTCCTGCTGAAATATATGCTCCAGCTGTTACTGATGGTATTACTGACAATACGTATGGCGTGCGTATAGTGAATGATATGAATGAATTTATTGATAGCTTTCCAATTCGTTATCGTAACAATATACAGCAAATATTAGCTTCAAATGAGTTAAACTTTGCTTGTCGTTAGAGTTATTAAGCTATCAAAGTATTGTAGATTGTGTAGCTAAAAACAGCTATCACAATCTACAATATTTTTACAAAGTAACAAAATAATTATAGTGATGAATCTTATAATTTTAAAGTTATGGCAAATTGTACAGTAAATGACCTTATCCTTTCTTTTGATAAAGAGGATAGACTTCGTAACACTATTGGACGTGTTACAGGCTTTGATATTAATAAAGCCTATGTTCTTGCAAGTTTTATGCAAGATGAAAAATTTAAAAAGTTTTTGTTTGATAATCTTACAGAAGATGATTTTCTTAATGGAACATTTGTTTCAAAAGAAAATTTTACTGAAAATGATTATGTAAATATTAAACAAAACAAACTTGGTGCTCTTCTTAATATTTATTATATTAACACATATCATAGTGTTAATAATAGTAAAACTAATAAATCTTTTGGTGGACTGAATGGTTTTAGTACTGGTACTGCTAAAGCAGAAGCTAAAAAGCATACAGCTGTTATGATTATTCAAGAATATCGTAAAAGATTTGTTATGCCTACTAAAGAAAATGAAGAACGTTCAGAAATAATTAAAGATGTTATTGAAACAGTAAATCGTAAAATTCTTCACCATTTTTATGATGAAGTAGATAAATTTGCTCAAAATGTATTAAGTTCTAAAAAATATTCTAAAGCTGCTAAAGAATATGCTAAAAGTTATATTGAACTTGTTACTAAATCAAATGATTTATATGATGTTAATATTACTGATGCTAAATATAGAAATGAAGTTAATGAAACTATTAGAGATTTAGATAAAAGACTTATAGAACTTAATAAATCAATAAAGAAACTCGAAAAAGAAGGCACTGATAATGTTACTCTTAAAAATCAACTTAAAGAATATTTATCTAAAAAGACAGAAAAAGAAAAACTTGTAAAACAAAGGGATGATGCTAATAAAAGAATAGCTTCTAGAAATAAAGAAACTAGTATAATGATTAGAGATAAATATGTTATTGCTCAAAATCTTGTAAATCTTTATACTGATAATTATGATGCTGTTACTAAAGTAACTCTTAGAAATTATGCTAATCTTGTTGCTCAAACTAGAGGTAATATAGATAATTGGTATTTCCAAGTATTTAATACTAAAGCTATGACTTCTTTGACTAAAGAATTTGGAAATATAGATAATCTAGAAGCATATATGGAACAACAAGATACTAATAATGATGAAGTTATTGATAAATATAATGGAGAAAGTATAGATGAAACTGCTAAAACTTGGGAAGACCATCTTTATACTAATTTTAATCAAATTATTAATGGAAGACTTAGAATGATACTTTCTACTATTCCTAAACTTTCTCAACCATATAATTATAATTCTGAAGTTCAAGCTCATGATATAAATAACGAACTTGGCGTTACTACTTTTATGGATGCTCAATTTGTTACTAATCAAATTTTTACTTTTGGTGATTTTAGTAGTGTAGACGCTCTTATTGATAGTCTTGAAAAGAAAAGTCGTACTGTTAAATCTCTTTATGGTATAGGACAAATAGTTAATATGATGAAGAATGATAGATGTTTTGCTAATTATGTTTATGCCAATTTTGCAAAACCTATTGTTCATAAAACTATACTTACTATTTCAGATGATATAAAATTTGATTATAGTAATCCTAATGCGTTTCATACTACATCTTTAGTTTTTAATATGATTAATAAACTTAAAACTACTTATAATACCGCTTATAATTCAGATAATGAAATACTTCTTGATAATATAGCTAAAGCTTTTAAAGATGGCAAATATAGTCGTTCTGTAACAAATGAATATAAAGAAAAACTTTATAACATACTTGCTATTTATTTTCCTAATTTTGATAAAGATGTATTTAATAATTATTTTGATAATAATAAAGAAAGTAATCATATAAAAGCAAATTTATTGATTTCTTTTCTTAAAGATATAAATAGATATTTAAAGCCTCTTAAACAACAAATTAATGAGGAAGATGCTGCCATTCATAAAAAGAATAATGACGCTTATCTTGAATATAAAAAATATCAAAAAGAATATTGGTCTACTCTTAAAAGCGAACGTGACAAAATGAAAGTTCCTGTAAAACCTGATTGGGAGTATATAGATTATAGTAAATTTAAATTTAGTGATAATCTTACTTCTTCTATTATTGGTTTGGCTAAACTAATGTCAGATTTTACTGAGTCTAAGGCAAGACTTAATACAACTAATGCTGAAGGAAATGCTGCTTCTGATGTTATAAAAAACTGTTTTGTTACTAGATTTTTCGACCAAATAATGGCTGAAAGTGAAAAAGATTCACAAGCTGGTCTTAAAGCTTTACTTAGTTTTATTACTCAAGGTGCTGAAACAACTAAAGATGATATTAAACATGCTAATCAGTATTCTAATAATCCATTATTTTTTGGTCTTAAAGATGAAAATGGAAAAGTAATATATCCTGGTATGTTTACAAGAACAGCTACAGGATATGATATAAATAAACATGCTAAAGAAATTCTAAAATATAATCTTTTCGATGGAACTAAAAATGTTTCAGAAAAAAATGGTGTAGGATATGCAAGTATGTCTAAAACAGATTTTTTTATTACTGAATATATGGCATATGAACAATCTACTGAAGAAATTATAAATGATAAAAGAGATACAGGTACTGGATATGGCGCAAGCGGAGTATATCCTATGCGTATAGGTTCTGATGCTCCAAAGATTTTCTTTATACGTGCTCCTAAATATACTCGTAAAGAAGTACAATATGCTTTCTATAATCATCTTATGAATGAACTTACTATGTTCTGTAATGGTCTTTCTAATATTATGCAAGATGATGGAACTGGTAGGTTTACAACTATAAAAGATATAGACGGTTTACTTGGTAGAGCTTTCTTCCATGAGAAAACTGCTGATAGTATTAAACAAAATAATGGTACTGATTTTACTAAAGCTATTACTGATGGTAAGAGATTACGTGGAAATCTTTTTGATTTTAAACGTTTGTTTGAAGTAAACGGATATAAAGCTGGTGCTGAGATAGAAAGTGTGCTACACCTCTACGGGCAAGATGGCTTGTTTATTGCGAACAAAGATGGCAGTCTTAGCCTTAATAGTCAAATGATTGCTAAAAAAGATGATACAACTTCTAATGCTGTAAATCCTCTTCTTACTTATGATGGAACTAGATTTGCTTTTAATCTTAGTGAAAATCAAAAGAAAACGCTTTTAGATATTGTTGATAAATGGATGACTAATTTTGTTGCTGATGCTAGTCTTAGAACTAATGACTTTATAGAAGTGCTTAAAAAGAATAAAATTCCATATACTACTGATAGAATTAATATGTTCTTTCTTAATTCTGCTAATATGAATATGAACTATGATGATTTATTTGAAGGAGATTATAAATATTATAACAATGCTAGAGATTTTCTTAAAAGAACTAAAGAAACTCAAGCTGGAGGTGATGGATATGCTGGATATGATTTGCTAGATGATGGTCGTAGCGGTATTAAAGAACTTAAATGGCAAGGTAAAAAAGATGTTATTGGAGTTCAATCATATACTAATAGTGATAATACTGAAAGTTCTACAATGGAGAATGTTACTGTTGATGGAACTCCACTTATTGCTAGAAATGGATGGAAAGCTGTAACTATTTATAATACTAACAAACCATCTGATTATGCACAGGAAATGCAAGTTAAACTTGAAAGTATTTTTATTGAACATGATATGCAACCAGAACTTGCTAAAAGTAAATCTGTTGCTATAGCTAAAGGATATGGATTTAGTGCTGCTGATAGAAGTGGAAGTACAACAAAGATTAATGATGCACAATCTTATATTACTCTTGAAGAATTTATTAGACGTAAATATGCTGATGGTACTCTTCAAGATTATGCAGACCTTATTAAACAACTTACTGATAGCACGCCCGTAGAGAATATTGACATTGATAAGATTAATGCTCGCATTCAAGTTCAAAAGAACTTTTATTATGATAAAGTTTATGATGCTAAAACTAATCAGTTCTATCCACGTCAGATTAAAAACGCTGAATATGTTTTGATTCCTAAACTTATAAAAGGTACTGAACTTGAGAAAGTATATAATTTTATGCAAAAAAATGGTATTGGTCAGCTTAATACTGCTGAAACTTCTAAAGCTGCTAAAAAGAATGTATTTACTATTTGGGATGCTGAAACTGGTAAATTTGATGAAAATTTTGAAAGTAAATATAAGCCTACTTATGCTGAAGATTATTTCTATAAAAATCTGTATAAACAGCAAGATGTTCCTCAACATATGGTTGATGCTATGAATAAAGCTGGTTCTCAGATAATGAAAAAGATTATTGATAATATTTTTAATGAGATTGAAGCTAATAACGAAAGAAGAAAAGAACTTATAAAAGCTGCTGATAATTTTCAAAGAGCTTATACTCAGAATATTAAAGAAAGTTTTGAGGAATTTCTTGATAATATGGGTTGGGCTTATGATGAATCTACAGGACAAATTGTAAACGCTGAATATGCTATTGCTGATGCTAATGGAGATAAACTTCCTGATGATATTATTAAAACTAATAGAGAAACTCTTAATTTTAGTCAATTCTATATTCGTGCTAGACAAGAAGCTGCTAGACTTGGAATGGATAGTAACTTTATGGATTATTTAACAACTAATGAATTTGGTGTACCACTGATGCCTAATTGCATGAATGTTGTTATGAATAAACTTGAAAGTGTTGCTCAATCTATTTATAATAGAAAAATAACAAGACAAGAACTTCCTGGATGGCATGCTGCTCAAATTACTAATGTTGGTTATAGTAAAAAACTTCAATTTGATGCTAAAACCGGAGTTATGCAAGTACTTCTTCCTAGATGGAGTAAATTGATTCCAAGAGGAAAAAATGCTGAAGAAGATGCTGCTATTCTTAAACAATTAGAAACAGAAGGACTTGATATACATATAGGTTATCGTATTCCTACTGAAGGTAAGCAATCTATTGCGGTACTTAAAGTTGTAGGTTTTGTTAATGATTGTCTTGGTTCAACTATTGTAGTTCCTGATGATTGGGTAACACAAACTGGTTCTGATTTTGATGTTGATTCCGTATATGGTATTAGTTGGGAAATGTATTCTACTACTAAAAAAGGTAAAATAGAACTTCATAAAGTAGAATATAAAGAGGATGAAGTAGATAATCGTAAACTATATATACGTTATGTTCTTAATAAAATTGATAATAAAATTCCTAAAGATGATTTAGGTAAAGAAATTAGTACTAAAATGAAAGAACTTCGTGACAGCATTATGGAAGCTAGTCAAGAAGAATTTACTAAAGCAAGTGAAGAATTTGATGCTCTTGATAAACAACGTAATGAATTATTTAATGAGCTTCCTGCATGGGCACGTGGCATTATTAAAGATTTAAATTTTACTATTAAAGTTGAAGATAGAAAGAATCGTAAAAAGTGGCATGACTTAAATGATTTGTATACGAGAATTACTGAAAAACTTAATAATTATTTAGATAAACATTCTGATAAACTTAATGAAGAAGATGTAGAAAATGTTAAACAGTACATAGATTTAATGGACGGTTTAATAAGAGTTCTTAATCTTCAAAAGGATATTATTAGTAACGATAAAGAAGAATTTCAATCTAGTAAAGGAGATGCTATTCAAGAAATATTAGATAATGCTATAAATAGAAAAGTTGAAAAAGCAGAAGAAAAAGCTAAAGAAGCTGGAGTTATATCTTATAAAGAATTTCTAGAGCTTCCTTTTGTTGAACGTCTTACTAGAAAAGCAAGAAATAATTATATTATTGAACAAATGCTTACTATTTTAAATGATGATACTTCTCGTGAAGAACAATATGGTCGTTCTAATTTTGAAAAAATTACTAATGGTGAAGATGGAGCTAATGATATTATAGATGAAATATCTGGAGAAAAATCTAGAATTCGTAATCCTTATAATCCACTTGACCAACTTGATTATTTTGAAGATGCTATGGGTGGAGCTAGACTTAAAGCTCTTTCTGTGAATTGGGATACGTTTATTTCTAGAAATAATAAAGTAAGAGCAGAACTTAGCGATATAGATGCTATAGACGTTGTTATGGTAGTAGGCGAAAAATCTGCTGATGATAGTGTTATTACTTATGATGAACAAGCTATTCGAGAAAGTTATGGAGATGATATTATTGATTATGAAGAATATAAAACAGCTAGAAATGAGCTTAATACTCTTAGAAAAGAAATAAAATCTACTAATGAAAAAGAAATAATAAACGCTATAGATAAAAATGAAGGAAGAGTAGATGCTAAAGAGACTGTAAAAGCATTAAATACTAATAGTGAACTTACTGATGAAGAAAGAGATGTTATTAAAAATAAACTTGGTAATAAACCTAGAGTACTTGTAGCTTCAGAAGCTACTGACCCTGTATTTCATTATAAATATTTTAAAAATCTTGTTGAAAATGAATTAAAGAAACCTTCTATAGATAGAGAATTTCATATGATGTATATTATTACAAAACATGATGGTATTCCTCTTAAAGAACTTGCTGAACTTAAAATTCCTAAATTTATTCATTTTAGTATTACTTCGCTTGGTGGAACAAAATATGAACCTGGAGTAATGAAAATGGATGATTTACTTGATAGAATAGAAACATTTATTAAAGATGGCACTCTTAATCCTGATTTAGTTACTATTAGAATAGACCCTATAATTCCTGGTGTTACTAAACAAGAAGATATTAGACATATTATTAAACGTAGTAAAGCTATGGGGATTAAACAATTTAAGTTTAGTATTATGGATTCTTATGGAACTAAACAAGGTACTGATGATGATAGATTCGTTATTGAGCAAATGCAAAAAGCTGGATATGATTGGGATACATATTATGATGTAAAATATGGAAAATATGTTTTTCATGCTAAGAAAGAATATATTGATGCTATATATAAATATATGGATGATATTGCTGAAGAACTTAATGTAAATATGTGGACTTGTGGTGAGAAATATAATTTGCCACTCAAACGTGTTCGTACAAATATTGGATGTTTAAATTCTGAAAGTGTTAATAAAGCTCTTGGTATTACAGCTGCAAATGAAAAAGGTAATCAACGAGGAGGATGTAATTGTCTTTCAGGAAAAGTTAACAAACTTTCATATAATGCTCATTGTTCTTCTGGTTGTATATATTGTTATGCTAAACATGGTTCTAATAGTTATATGAAATATTATGATGATAATGGTAATCTTTTAGATAATGATTATACTCGTACTGTTAAAAAAATTAAAATAGAAACAAGTACTCCTAAACCAAAAGATAATAAAAAGCGTATTATTTATCGTGCTCGTAAACTTGGTTGGAGCAAAAACAATCGTAATACTGTTGGTGAACTTATTACTACTTATGCTTCACAAACTACTGCTCATCATCTTGATGCTGTTAAAATGGGTTCTGTTCCTAATGTTAATGAATATACATTTGGTGTTTATAAATTATTATCTAGTGTTGGAATTGATTATGAAACTGTTATTGGTTTTATGCGTCAACCTGCTATTACTAAAATTATAAATAATAATAATCTTATTAATTCTGTATTCTTTAAAAGTAATAATGACCCTATAAGGATGGCTTTAACTAATTTAGCTATTGATTTTAAATTAAGTATTAATGGTAAAGCTATTGATGAATTTAGTAAAACAAATGATATCATAGATGCTTTTAAAAATGATTCTTATATATCAGAAGCTTTTGAAAATATATTTGGTATTGATATTTATAATATGGCTACTGATAAAATATTATATACAAAAATTCCTTTAGATAAAGAACAATTATTTGATAGAATTAAAAGTAATGCTAATCGTACAGGTAATGTATATGAAAATGCTGCATTTGATTTAGCTATAATACTTACATTTACTAATTTTAAAAGAACTGCTAATAAAATTAATAAATATATTAATGCTACTAATGTAGATAAATTTGGTGCTAAACCTAGTATACGTGAAACAAGAAAACACATAGAACTAGTTGAAGAACTTAGAAATGATATGACATTATTTATAAAAGAAGAAGTACCTGATGATATAGACACTAAAGATATTTATGACAAAGAAGGTCGTATTAAAGATAGAAAAAGATATATAATAGAAAATAATACTCTTAAAAGAAGAATTTCATTTATAGATTTAGTTTTTCCTAAAATAGTTAATAATATAATAGTTGGAAAATCAGAATATCCTTCTATTGCTGCTGTTCATAAATATGCAGCATTAACTAGTTTTCAAACTAGTAAAAAGTTATTTATTACTGAAGATGATGATTTTGCAAGACTTGAAAAGAATATACAAAATATAATTGGTCATATATTTTCTGAAGGTGAATATAAAGAATATAAAAAATATACTATGACATATTTATATAATAAAGTTCCTGTGTTATTATCTCCTATAAGACTTACTAAAAATGGTAATATAATTATAAATCAATCTGAGCTTAAAGATTTATATTGGGATAAAGAAAGAAGTCGTATATATGGTTATGGTATTGCTACAGATGGTGATTTTAAAATAGAAAATGTAAATGAACCTACAGAAGAAGAACTTGAGAAATATTATAAACTTACTCCTGCTCAAAAAGTACTATTTATGCAAAGACATTTTCCTGATAATCAAGGTATATTTAATTATCTTAAAGTAACTCTTTTAAATCCTTCGGATGCTAATTATAGAGGAATAAATAGACAATATATTTCTTATGATGACCAAATAGATAGTATTGAAGATTTATATATTTATTTTGTTAATAGTTTTTCTAATCATAATCCATTAATTAAATTAGCTGCTATGGATTTAATAAAATATGCTTTTATTGCAGAAGGATTTAATTTTAAAAGTGGGTATATTACTAAAGTAATTCAAAATAGTCCATTATATACTTCTATTAAAAATGGAGGTACTAATATTACAGATTATATAAAACGTGTTGTAGAAAATCATCCATATAAGGCAATTAATGTTGATAATAATTTCATAAATAATTTTGTAAGAAGTCATTCTAATATTACTAATATAGTTAGAATGGGTGACCTTAGTAATGGTTTTCTTAATTTATCAAGACTTGACGGACTTATTCACATAGATGCTACTACTAATAATGAAACTGTTAAAAAGATTATTACTAAATTAAATCTTGGTAAAAATATTGGACATTATATAAGAATAAATTTCTTTAAAGGATATAATAAATTAACTAATAAGCCTGAACAAGCAACTATATTATTTGAAGTTATAGGAGATAATTATTTTAATGATGAAACTGGTGAAAAATATTATCAAGATTACTTTTTAGTACCTCTTAATGAATTAGATTCTTATGAAACTTATGATTATTCTTATAATCAAAGAAATAATAGATTCGCTTCTATTGACTATTATAAAGATGTTATTAAACTGTTAGCTCCTGCTGCTAAAAATGCAAGAACTGAAATTAAAAAACAAAATATAAAGGTAGTTGAAAGTATTAGAAGTAGAGTTACATTAGAAGCTAATAAAAATATTCCTGCTAAATTTAAAAAAGTTGGTGCTTATAAACCTGAAATTGAATTTGATTTAAATAATGACCCTTATGCTTTAATGCACGCTATGGAACATGGTGATTCATATACTAGAGATTCTGTAAAGAAACTTATTAATGGGGCTATAGATTATTTTTCTAGACCAGAAGGTGAAAGATATAAAGCTTATATACAATATAATCCTGCATATCAATTAAATAAACTTATCCCTAAAGGTACTACATTTGACCAAATTATAGATACTGAAAATGAAACATATAAACTTACTATAATTCATCTTAATCTTAATCAAAAACATATAAATAATCTTAAAGATAAAATAAATGGTATTAGTGAAGCTAAAGAATTTGAAACTGCTATTGAAGATATTAAAAATCAAGAAGGTAGTCTTTATGCAAATCATTTGTATAGAGTTAGTATTACTAAAACAGCAGAAAAAGAATTGAAAGAAAATGCTAGAAAAGCTGCTACTGATTTAGCTATAGATGATACTGAAACAGCAGTACACTCCCCCCGTAGAGGTATTATTTCAGCTGATGATGTTTCTTCTGCTATTATTAGTGAGATTAATTATAATGCTCGTAAGAATAGTAAAGAAATGGCTAAACGTTTCATGAATGAAATGAATCGTCATAGAGTTAATAGATTTGTTTCTGAATCTCGTGAACAAAATAGAAAAAATATATATAAAAGTGCTGCTAGATATTATAAATCTGTTGCTAATGAAATTCTTAATAAACTTAATAAATTTGAATTAGGTTTAGAAACATATTCTATGGATGACCCAAAAATGTATGAAGCTCTTGCTGAACATAGTGAACAATTTGGTGAAGTTGCTGATATTCTTCTTAATGGTATGACATTTGGTAATAGAATAGAAACTATATTTAAACTTGATTTAGCTGTTGAGGATAGAGAAACTAAAGAAGCTATTGAAGAAATTATTAATAGTATTAATTCTGTTCGTCAAAATACTAAACTTAAACACGCTATGGATAATATGATTAATATTTATTTCCAAAAATATTCTACTAATCCTTATATTATGAGTGATTTTATTAATCTTAGAGAAGCATTTGGAGATTTAGATGTTATTGATTCTTGGTTTACTAATCCTGCTGATATCGAAAATTCTGAAGTACAAACTATTGTAAAACAAGTTTATGCTATGTTTAGCAAAGCTGAAATGTTTGATGTTGAGAGAAATATAAAAGAATATAAAGAAGAACTCGAAAAAGTTAAAGCTATGAATGATAGTATGGATATTAATAAAGTTATAGATTTTAAAAATTTCAAAATTCGTCAAGGATATAATGAACAATTCTTAGAAGATAGACAAAAAGTATTTGATGAATATAATGAAGCTTCTGTAAATAAGAATAATAGTTCTGAGGATTTTGCTAAATATCTTAGAGCTAAATATGCTAGAGATAAATTTATGTATGAAAATACTGAACAGCGTATAGAAGATGAATACTATCGTAGAGACCTTGAAATGCGTGATGAAGTTATGCGTAAAGCTGGAGATTTATATGTTCAGTATATGATGCTTACTAATCAACTTTATAATAATAATTCTTTAATTCTCGAAAATGATGAAGAAGCTTCTAATCGTAAAAGAGTTATATTAGGTAAACTCAAAATGCTAAAATCTAATGTAGATGAAGTTGGTTCTGAAAAATCTCCAGATGTTTTAGTTAAAGTTAATGCTCTTAATAAATTCCTTAAAGAACGTTCTAAACTTCAAGAAGAATATTTTGAAACTAAAGAATATGAAGGTTTTGCTGAAAATTATGAAAGATATAATAATATTGTAAAACATTATAATGAAACTCATAGTCAAGAGCCTTTAGATAAACGTCTTGAAAATGCTGAATATAGAGAAGCGTATGATTGGATTAAAAACAATGGTAGTCTTAAATTTGGAAAAGAAGAAAGTGAAAAACTTCGTAAAGCATTTAAAGCTCTTACTAGAAGAACTACTGTATTTTCTAATGATACTCTTACAAAACTTAGAAAAGTTGAAGGCCTTATTGATGAAGCAGGTCAAATTGATGGACGTAAACTTAATGATGCTCAATTAAAAGAACTTCATGATGAAGAAAATTCTGATTTAGCAAGAGCATATGATAATGGTGAAGGAGAAATTATGCTTCTTAAAAATGTTCCTGGAAATATTCCTATAATGAAATATATTCCTAGTCCTTTTGCTGGTAATTTGAATGCTGAACAACAAAGAGATTTAAAAAAGAAAAAGGAACTTATTGGAAAAATTAATAAAATTATAGGTAAAGCTTATGATAGAAATACTAATAGTATTAATTTAAATATTCTGTTTAATAATGACATTGTAAGTTTTGATGAAAGAAAAGAACTTTCTGATTTATATGAAGAATTATATAATTTAGGTTCTGAATATAAGAAAAGGTATTGGAGTGCTATAAAAGAAAAAATAAATAAAAAACGAAAAGAACAAGGATTTCCAGTTAAAGAAGAGCCTTATGATGAACTTACTTATGATAAAGCTTTTAATGCTGATATGTTATATTATAAACAAAATCTTATGAATACTGCAGATGGTACTTTATTCCTTAGAATATTTTGTGATAAAAATGGTAAAGCTAATCCATATATTTATGGATATAAAATGCCTAAAAATTATTTTATAGATACTGAAAGAACAGAAGCTGCTAAATATATTAATGAAAATGTAGATTTTGTTCCTAATGAATATTATTATCTTGCTATGAATGAAGCTTCAGAAAATGGTACTTTTGATGAGTGGTTTAAAGCTAATCATGTTTATAATCCTTATACTCATAAATATCAACCACTTAAGATTTGGACTAAACTTGAAGCTAAACCAGGTAGTGCTCTTGCTGAATCTATAAGTTATGTTCCTACATTTGAAAATATGGAACGTAATGTTAAAGAAGATAAGATTAATAAAAAATATAAAGAATTTAGTACTAATTATAAAAAAGGTAATTCTAAATATGATTCTAATGTAACTCTTAATGCTAAAGAAGAAGCTCTTAGAACTCTTCTTACTAATATTATGAATAAATATGCTACTACTTATCAAGGAAAACGTTTCGTTGGTCAAGGTTATCTTCCTAGAGAACGTAAAAATGAAATTGATACTAGATGGGTTCTTACTCAAACTGCTGCTTTGTTTGGAGCTAGTTGGCATAGTGGTGCTGATTCTGATAGTTTCCATAGACAAGTAGATTTTGCTCATGATAGAGAAGCAGAAATGAATATGCTTACCCTTATAAAAGGAAAAGGTTATCAAGAATATAAGCATATACCTCCAAAAGGAACTATGACTGATGAAGAATATGCTAAAAAACTTAAAGAAGTTAGAGAAGAAAATAGAAAGATTAAAGAAGAGAATGAAAAAGTAGATGTTAAAAATCTTAATACTAATTGGGAAGAAGTAATGGAACATTTTATTCATAATGCTACTATATTTAATTCTCGTCAAGCAGCTAAACCTTATCTTTATCTACTTCTTGAAGACCTTAAAGGAAATGATGCTTATGCTATTAAAGGCCGATGGAATAAACGTGTGCTTCGTGATGATGCAGGCACAATGACTACTCCTCAAACTAGAACTAGAGAAATAGTTCATACTCTTACTAGGCGTCTTCTTTTTGAACAGCATCATGAAAATTCTACTCCTCGTACTATTGCTAATTTCTTACAAAACCTTACTTCTGCTAAATATATGATATTTAATGCTTATGGAGGTGTTGCTAACGTTACTACAGGTTTGGTTAATATTGATATGGAAAATCAAGCTAATGAATATTTTGGATATAAAGAGTTTATGAGTGCTGAAAAAGAATATCTTAGTAATATTTTAGGTATTATAAGTAATCTTTATTCTGATACTGCTGGTTCTCTTACTCAAGCATTTATTAAACAATTTAATATAGTTAATTTTGATGATGTTCTCCAATTTGGTTCTGGAAGTATGAATCTTGATGAAACTCTTAGAAAAGTTAGAAATTGGGGCTATAGTTTCCAATCCGCTGGTGAACATTATATGCAAAATAGTGTACTTCTTGCAATGCTTAAATCTAATAGACTATTTACAGACCATAGAGGTTATAGAAGAATAGGTGACTTTAAAGATTATTCTTGGAATATAGAACAGCAAGCTATGTTTGATGTACTTAAAGGAAATGATGAACTTTATACTAATTATGATTTATATCTTAAAAGTATTAAATATGATGTTGATGAAAAGCTTAATATTGTTACTAATAGAAAAGATTATAATAGAAATTATCTTTATAGTCTTAGAGATTCTATAGATGAAAATACTCAAAACTTATATAAAAAAGTTGCTAAAGCTTATCATAAACGTAGAGAAGAACTTTTAAAAGAAGCTAGAACTAAATTCAATGAATTTGATACAGTTGAAAGCTTATATGACTTTAAAGACGGCAAAGCTGTTCTTAAAAAAGAAAAAGTCGATAATTTTAACAAACAAGGTAAAAATCCTATAGGTGACCTTGAACATCTTATTGCTGAATTTAGAGAAAAAGTTATTTCTGTTAATCAAAAAATTCATGGTGTATATGACAAAAAAGGTGCTGCTCAAATTGAAACTAAATGGTGGGGTAGTATTATAATGCAATATCATAAACATCTTTGGACTGGTATTATGAAGCGTTGGCGTAGACGTGGATATTATTCTGAATTTAGAGGTAGTCAAGAACGTGGTAGTTATCAAACGTTTATTGATTTCTTAGGTACAGAGTTTACTAATTTTAAAGGTCGTGTTAAAAATAAACAAGAGCAAGGAGAAAATGAAGCACTTGCTTCTATACAAGTTGCTATGACTTCTATTATTAATAGTCTTACAAATATTGGATTTAATTGGCATAATCTTTCTGAATGGGAACGTGCTAATATGAAAAGAAATCTTGGAGATATGAAAGGTATTCTTGTAGCTTGTCTTGTAGTTATGGCTTTATATGGATTATATGATGACGATGATATTAAAGATGATACTTTTAAATCTTCTCTACTTTATCTTGCTGATAGACTTTATAGTGATAGTAGTATGTATTCTCCTATAGGTCTTGCTAGTGAATATAAAACAGCTTGGAGTAGTCCTATAGCTTCGGCTAATGGTCCTAGTGATTTACTTAAAGCTATGATGCTTATTCCTAAAGCTCTATTTGACCCTGAATATGACCCAAAATATCAGTCTGGTCAATATGCTGGTGAAAATAAACTTATGGTATTACTTAGAAGAAATATTCCTGGTGTTAGACCTTATGATAGAATTGAACATATTACTAAAAATAATCAATATTATAAAATAGGTAATAGCCAAATTGGAGTTAATATATTTAAAAACTTTGGTGAAGCTTTACATGAATAAGTAGAGGACTTATAAATTAAAAAAAGGCTCACGTTGAAGATTATACTTCAAGTGAGCCTTTTATGATATTATTTTAAAAAAAATATTGCAAAAATGTTTGCCAGATGATAAATTTTTACTATATTTGTAGTGCAGCCGTAACTAATAGAATCGGAGCAAGAGTTCTTACTGATTATAAAGGAAAAGAGGTTGATAATTTTCCAAATGATGTTCAAGATACTTGTTCTGCTGCTGATGACATTAAGGCTTTAGGACTTCGTAACACAATAGTAGTTAGTTTAAAACAACCTTATGTTACGGATAGTGTTTCACTTAATGTTGATGAAGTTACACAGGGAAGTCCCCAAAAGATGAAGGAAACATATAGTGTTTCTTATAATCAAAGACTTCCTATGCTTATAAATAAAGTCTATAGCGATAGATATGCTTTAGTTACGACTGCAAATGAAACTAAAGTCCATTCCCCACTTGTAATTAATTTTACAAGTGGGGTTTATTTTTAAAAAAAGGCTCGTGAAACGGATTTTATTCCATCTCACGAGCCTTTTCTTGTTAGTGGTGAACAATGTCACCGAGATAATTGCATTCTTTTAGGATGTGCCATCTTTGTATTATATAGCTATTATTAGCTACATTTTACTTTTTATTATTGTCATTGATAGTTTGTTCAGCCTTAGAATTTGATAAGCTATTTTTAGCTTTAACTTTCTTAGATACATGAACTCTATCTTTACAATTAGGTTTATCAGTATTAAGTTTATTAATAATTTTCTTTAATATATTAGCATTATTATCAACATTAAGTAAAATAATATCGGTATTAGTTTTAATAATGTTTAATTTATTTCTAATGATATTAATATTATTAATATCATTATTTATAAGTTTTACAATATCATTATTACCAAGTAAAACAGAATTAATATTTTTATTAATAGTATTTAATATATTTATAATATTATCAATATCATTAATATTATTATTGTCAATATAATATTGTAAAGTGTCACGCAATTTTCGAATATTATTAGCATTAGTTAGTATAAATTTATAATTATTAGCAGTTTCTTCATTTATATTATTAACAACAGAATTAATTTTAGAAATATTAAAACATAATTTATTTATATTTTCATCAATTTTATAAACTTTATTACAAATGAAAGCTATAAATCCAATTATTAATATAACAATAACAAAAGCAATTATGAAATCAATATCCATGTCTCTACGGGGAATTAAACGTTAATCTACATTTGCTTATATTTACTTGCCCGTAGAGCCAAAGCCACCATCGCCTCTATCTGTTTCTCCAAGTTCTTCTTTAGTTTTAACTTCGTCCCAAATAATACGTTCACGTCTGCGAACAATTATTTGAGCAACACGGTCTCCAACATTATAATATTTAAAAGAAGCATTTGCAGATAAAATATTTTTATGAACAAGCAAAAGTTCACCACGATAGCCAGCGTCTAAAGTACCGGGAGAATTTTGCATAATAGCCATTGTTTTAGTAATACTACTACGAGGACGAATATCCATTTCATAATCTTCTGGAAGTGCAAAATAAAGACCAGTATGATAAATTACACGTCCATCATCTTTATGTTCAATATCATGAACATAAATATCCAAACAGGCGTCACCGTCTTTACTATATTTAGGTAATACAACACTACCATCTTCTCTCCAAACTTTTACATGAACTTTATCAAGTTCAGTAAGTATTTCTATAACTTGTTCAATATCTGCTCCCATACGAGCTTCATCAATAGCTTTAGCTATTATATTTACAATTTTACTCATTTTATTTTTAATTTAATTATTGTGATTTAAAAAATATATAAAATCAAAACATTGTCTTATATCTAAATACTCAGGATAATTATGAAAATAATATGCTTCTCTTTCAAAACTAATATTTTTATAAGCAGTATGACAATTTTTATATTTAATCAATTTAATAAACCATTCAATAATATACCATACATAAAAGCCAATAATAAGTAATTCAAAAATTTGTTTAGTATGAATTTGTTCATGCGTAATATCTTTTTTACTAATATTAGCATCTTTGCGAACAAATATAAAGCCACATATATTAATAGCTTTAAAACCTTTAAAAGGAATAATATTATTATGTATTATCATGCAGCTTCATTAAGTATTAAGTTTCCAGCAAGTTCTATCTTACGAGACTTATCTCCATAAAGAAGACTATCCATACGTTTAATACCTTCACTATTATCAACATTAGAATAATATCCAGTAATAGCATTATATACTCCCCAACCAGTACCAAGTATTTCTTTTTGTCCTACTCCACTAAAATAATAATTATTTATTTCACAAAGAGTATTAACTTTCTTCATAGAAATTTTACTATCTTCTATAGCTTGCCAATTTCTATTAATAATTTGACCAATAGTATGTCCAGTATTAACAATATTCAAATGTTCATCTTCAGTAAGAATAACATCTGAAAATATTTGTTGAGCTTTATTATCGTCACATTTAAACTTTTTCATTGCATTAAAATACATAGCTGTATCAGAACATTTAGTATTACAAATACCAAGAAGTTCAGCAGCAATATCTATTTTAGAATGAACAGATTTGGTATGTCTAAAACTAACAAATTTATCAGACATTTGTATAGCAGCATTAAGAGTATTTTCACAAATAACTCTTATAGGAGTAAATAAAATTTTAATACCACTAGTGCCATCATGTGAAGTAGTAAATACAAGATAATTTTCTACAGGGTCGCCGTCTACAAGAATAGTATTTGGAAGTTTTGCACTTACAAAAATACGTTCTCCTCTACCAAAGAAACCAGCAGTTTGCCATATAGCTTTATCTTTACCAATAGCATTATTAAAGAAACTAAACGCGTCTTTATTTTGAACAGGAGTGTATCTATCTTTTACAATACCGAGAGGAATATTATAATCAGTACGATATGTCGCATAAGCATTAGGACAGTTTTTATATTGAGAAGAATCATGAAAAAATGAATTTTCATCATCAAAACTTTCACCATGAGAAGGCATACGAGCCACTAATTCACACTTTTTTACTTCCCAATCAAGTCCTGCATTAAGCATTACACTTTCAGCAGTACTACAATTTTCAACATTTACAGCTCCTTTAAATCTAAAAGGAACACCTTTAACACCATAACTCATTTTTCTAACTTTTTATATTTACGTAAATTATATTTGCATGATTTAGTAAAATAATCAATATGTGCAGGAACTTCATAAAATTCATTAAGAACTTTTAATTTAGGTTCTCTATGGTCAACAACTAAAATAACAGAACCATTATCTATTATTTTACAAACTGGTATATTAACAGAGCCTTGAATAGTAAAACAATGTTTGTCTACAATATCTTGTCTTATAATACATTCTTCAATATATTCACCTGTAACTACTCCGCCCTTAGAGATATACACTCTTCTTGTTCCTTCAATAGTAGTAAATTTATTTTCTACCTGAGTGCAATCATTATGATTGTAAGTAGCCCTAATATGACAATTAAACGCAGCTCCATTATAAATCGTATTACCATCCATAAGATATATAGCGGGATAACGATTATTTTTATACCTACCATTGTTATCAGATATTTGACAAAATTCATCTTTTCTTAAAGTTAAAGGAGATAAAATTCCAGTTGTTGTAATAGCATTAAGAGTATTAATTATAAAATCAATATCTTCATCACATTGTGGTTCAGTTTTTTCAATAGCTTTACAAACTTCAATGGCATTTTTAAATCTAAGAAGCATAGTAGTATATTCTTCAGTATTTCTATCTAAAGAAGCTAACTTAATGTTAGCTTCTTCTTTAAGAATAATAGTAAAGCCTTTATCATCAGCAAGACTAAAAAATGGTCTATCAACATTCATATATTATTTAATTTGAAGTGAATATTTATCATGTTTATACCAAACAGTAGATTTAAAATCAACATCTGTTTCATTAACATAACTAGGAGTAGTAGCATCTTCTATTCTGTTCTTTAATTCGTCATCAAAATAGAATTTAAAAGGCATATCACTTTTAAGTAAATCAGCAAGACTATCTTCACGATAAATATTTATTTTAACACAACGTAAATCATCTACGTTAAATAGTTGAAAATCATCACCATATTCAGCTTTACAATTAGCATTAATAGAACTAATAATTCCTTCTAAATCACATTCTTCTCCAAGAACTAAAACTCCAGTAGAATTTACTTCTCTAAGAAGTTTAAGAAGTTGGTCTATAAGGATATTTACTCTATTATTAATTATTTCAGTAGCAGTAGATTTACGAGTAAATAATCTACAAGATGGAAGTTCAATAAACTTATTAGTTTTACAACATTCACCAAATTGCATAACAGCTTCAAGAGCAGCTTCTTTAAGTCGTTCTACTCTATTAGAATAAGTCTGTTGACGACAATTAATTGCTTTCTTTTCAGCTTTACAAAATTCAGCATCTTTTTGCCATTCTTTAATAGCTTTTACATAAGCATCTAGCTTATCTTTAAGTTCTTCCTGTTTAACACAAAGAGCATCATACTGTTTTTCTGTTATTTCTCCATCGTTTGTTTCAATTTCATCAAAAGCGCGAAGAAGTTCTTCTTTTATATTATATAATGAAGCCATAATTTATTTCTTTTTTAAAAATTCAATAACTCTTTCAAGTTTAACTATATGGTTTTTACTTAGTATAATTTCATTAAAATCACTAAAACTACAACGATAACCAAAAATATATCTAACAGCATTAATTATTCTTTTATACCAAGGTAAATAAGGAGAAAGATGTATACTAAGAAATACATCTCTATCTCCATTATCCCATTCAGCAGCTTGAATAATAACGCAATGTTGTGCATTTGTACATTCACAAATAAGAACATCTTCTATTTTATCATTCATTTTAATCTAAATTTAAATTTTGTATTAACATTACTTTCTCTTATTACATCAAAAGCAAGACATTCATAATTAGTATAATTAGAAATAAGATATTCTAAAGATTCTTTTATTTCATCAATATATCCTCTTTCAGATGTTTCAGTAGTATAATATATAATATAATCGTTATTGTAATTAAGATTAGGATACATTTTAACTCTATCAACTAAATCAGAAAATATACTTTGAACAGTAATTTTAAGAAAATGTTTATAAGCTTCAGTATTTTGATACCAATTAACAACCTTATTAATGGCTACAAAGCCATTATGTGCATCTTTATATAAATCTTCTATTTTAACGTACATAATTTTCTATTATTTTAATTTTAGTTGCTTTAATTTTACCACAATTAGCACATCTACTAATAATAACTTTACCGATTACATCACCTCGATAATCTTTTAATTCTTCTTCTTTTAAAACTTCATATTTATGAAGTCCAAAGAAACATTTTAAATCTTGTCCCATATTATTAATTTTTTACTAATGCAATTTGTGAAATATAATTATAACAATCATTTGTATTAATAATTTGTAATAAATCAATAGGAATTAAACGTTTAGGAATATTAATTAAATACGCTTTATGACTAGAAGATGCTCCAGACATTACTTCTTCTGCATAAGGTATATTACAAACATGTACACTTAATATAATAGAATCTTCTTTTTTATTCATATTATTTATTCTATTAATGTTATTTGTTTATAATCATCTCTATTAGGAATAAGTTTATTTGATACTCTAATAGCTTTTACAACTCTATTTAAAAATGTAATATAAACTTCTTGATTCTCGTCCATCAATTGAAGTTTTTCTATAAGTTCTTTAACCAGCATAACTTTTTAATTTATTAATTAGAATTTCAATATCAGCTTGTATTAAAGCAAGTCTTGGAAGAAAATTATTAGATATAGTCTTAGTAGGTAAATCTTTATAAAGTTTATTTAGTTTTGAAATAGCTATTTGAACTTTTGTTTCTTGTATATTCATAATAATTTATCTATTATGTTTTCTACTTTGTTTAGTCATACGTCTTTTAGCTTTAGTTTTCTTTTTAGCTTTAGACGCTTTAATAGGAGTTTTATACCTATTTTTACATTTATAATAATATGAATAAGTATACTTATTCATATTATTTAAAAGTTTATATAAAAGACTTTGATTTTCCATAATATTTTATATTTTATTGTTTATTGTAAGTTCAACTTTAGTAGGTTCTTTATCTTCCCATTTAATATTAGGAAACAAATTAGAACCCAAATTAATAAAATCTGTAGTACCATCAATACCAATAGAATCTATATACCAATAGCTATTATTTCTTTTAGGTTTTCCTTTATATAGAAATAGACTACCATTTCTATCTCTTGCTAAATAAAAATTCATAATATCTTATTCTAAAGTTTTAATAAATTTATATATTAAATAAGCTAAAATAATTACGCTAAGAATTAAAACAATAATTAGAATGCTAAATGCTATAATACCAAATATAATCATATTATTACACAATATAATTAAGTTCATATAATTTATCTTTAATCATACCAGCTATAACTTTAGCGTTAGGATGTGGTTTACCAGTAATACCATAATAGCGTAAATCAATAATATGCCTCCATTCATTTATATTATAAGTATAAACTACTTTAGTAGCAGTATCTAAAGGAAGAACACCACGAGCATCTTGTCTATTCATTTTACTTTCTATAAGAAATTTATATCTTTTAAAAGAATCATTACAAGAATCTAAATAAACAGTAGAAATTATATCAACAATAGGTTCTTCTTCATATTGTTTTATTGATTCTTCATCAAGCCACCACGGGCAACAAATAGTACCATCTTCATAAACATATCTTGTAGATTGTTCAGCAATATTATTAGGACTAACACGATTTAATTCACGAGAAGTACTAATTTGAGTAGTACAACAAAATGTAAATCTCATCATATTAACTCCTGTAAAATCATTAGCAAATTCTTCTGGTGTTACTTCATATTCTCTTAGAATATTTGACAATCTAGGATTATCAATATTCCAATTACCATTAGTAACTATTACAGCTCTAATACCTGTAAAATGATAATCAAATCCTATTTTATTAGCATTTGCAGTAATTATAGTTTTAACTGGTGTATCGTTAACATTATGTACTATATAATAATGAGTAACATGTCTAAACATACTATAATGTTTAGCATTTAATAGATGATTATATAATTTTTCATCATTTCCAGATTCTTTACCATAACAAACTCTTGCACATCTACAAAGATGACTTATTTCATCTTCTTGTTTCCAATATTCAACACTAGGTTCAATAATTTTCATAATTTTATTATTTTTTGTACAACATCTAATACTCTATAAAACAAACATTTTTTAGTACTATCATTATTAATAATATAATTAGTATCAAAATCTATTATTTCACTTTGATGAGAATCTAATGTATCAGCAAAACGATTGACTTCAATCACTCCCCTGTAGAGGTATTCATCATTATAATCAAGCATTTGTGCTTCATTAGCAAAACGAACATCTGCAATAATACATAATCTTTGAGCAATAGCAATATCTGTAGCTTTAGACATAGTACTATTAATCCAAATAAAATCACTTAAATATTTCCTACAAATATCAGTACCAAAATATTGCATAAGAGTTCTAAGACGAATAATAGGTTGTTTAGGAATTAATTGATAAATATAATTATTAAGAGTATCAATTTTTAAATGTTCATTAGTAATAATAAAATAATTTGATTCATCTATACGAACTTCATTTGATAATAATATTTTTTTAGTAACAAAATTATAATATCCATTTTCTTTAATTTTATCATCATAAAAATAATCAAGAGGAATATTATAAATTATAGAAAGACATTGTTTTAAATTATCAGCAAAATGAATAATTCTATCACGTTTTGTTTTGTCAATAGAATATTTAAGATAATCAGCAAAATTTGCTTTACTAACACCTGCTTTAAATATGTAATCAATCATACCAGCAACTGTATCTTTACCAGCTCTTTTTTGTCCAGCTATTCCTATTATATAACTTTTCATACTACAAATATAATAAAAATAATTGAATAACTAACTTATTTCGTAAAAATTTTAAATATTTTTAAAGCTATTTTTAGCTTGGATAAATCAAAACATTATGAATTAATCACCTTACTATATTGATTTTATCACACAGCTAAAAATAGCTTTTATTAATAAATTATAAACACATCGTAATTATCTTCACTTTCTAAATAATTACATACATTATTACCATTAGCAAGATATTGAGCTTTAATAAAATTAAGAGTTTCTCCATGAAGTTTACATTTAAGCCTACAATAATCATCTACATTGCATTTACGACAATTTTCATCAAACTTTTCAACACCTAATAAAAGATAATAATTATAGCATAAATCTTTAGGATTATATTGTCTACATTCAATATAATATTTATAATCTTTTATAGCATTAGGAACAATTAGATAATCTTTATTATCTAAATAAGGACGTTTTCTATTAGTAACAGGATTTACAACTTCATATTTTACAATCATATTATATTATATATGTAGATTTAACGTGGAAGGGTACTTGATTAACTCCAGAACGTTCACCATATTCAACAAACATTTGTCTACCAATAGTTTTTTGTTTTACATCTTCATTTAAGAAATGACTTTGATATTCTTGACTACCACCAACATGAACCTCAAAAGTTTCATCATTTATATCGTTTTTTAATAAGAATAAAGGAATATTTTTTCGTTTAATACCTTCAGGATATATATCAATAATAGTAAATTTGCCATCAGTAGACTTTTTAAATTTAATCATATTATTATTTCGTTTACCATATTGATATTCAGCATTAGGATTACGAAGTATTAGTCCTTCAAAACCATAACTAATAAAAGAATCTCTAGTTTCTATTGCTCTATAATCATTATCGATATAATAAGGAGGTAAAACAACGAAACGATACTTATTATTTAAATGTTCATTTTTATCATGAAATACATAAACGTCATTACTGAAAACATCAATAAGCATATCTGTACGACAATCTTGAGAATAATCATCAACAGCTAAATCATAACACCAATATTGAAGAAGTTTATTTTCAGCACAATTAGCATCTTTAACAAAATGGTCTATTTCATTAACAGTATGACCTGGTAAATAAACTTCACCATCAAGAGCAATATGTTCTTCAATCATTCTAAGAACAAAATTATTATCTAAAACACCAAGAAGATACTCTTCAAGATTAGTTAAACTTTTCCAAATAGTTCCTTCACGACTTTGGAAAACAAGACTAATAGGCTTAAATAAATCACCACTATTATATTGTGCAGTAATAAAACAACGTAATCCATTAATTTTATATTGACCTATATAAGTATCAACTTTCTTAAATAGTTTATTGTTATTATTATCGTAAACTTTTGCAAGCATAGGTAATAAATTACCATTAGCATTAGTACGATATTCAGGCAAATAACTATTAAGAAAAGAAGGAAGAGAATCCTTTACGGGCAAGGTAACATTATCTTTTAATTCATTTAGATATTTATAACCAACTTTGCGTTTTGCAAGAAATCGTGATTTACATTCATCATTAACATTGCGTTTAGTATGAAAAATAGAACATGAAATATTTTTTCCAATAATACCATGATAAACTTCTACACTATAATCATTTCTTGGTTTACAAAACCAAACACACGGTTGACCAAAATTATTACGTCTATATAGAGCACGTTTATAATCAAATTCCATATATTATTTAATTTTAAAATTAAACGTCATATCATTAAGAGAAACACTACTAACAATTTTTGTTTGTCTTTTAGTTTTCTTTTTACTATTAAGTTCGTCTAATAAATTAGGATTAGAACTTTCAATAGTTTCTTTAGTAGCAAGATTTTCATAGATATAAACTTTTTCATTAGTAAATAAATCGTGAGTAATATATCTAACAAATTTATTGGGAGGACGTTTTTTAGACTTTTTAGGTTTATTTTCTATTATTCTTCTATTAGTATATTCATATTCAAAAATAATATTATTAATATGAAGTTTAATAAGTTTATCAATATATATATCGTAATATGATTTATTATTAAACTTAATAATATAATAATAATAATTAGAAAGATAATATTCATAATTAAGATTATCCATAGACATTGGACGTCCATAAGAATATTCTCTTGAACAATCTAAATTTGATAATATAAAATCTAATATATATTGTAAATCATTATCAAAATAATAACTATTATTTTTCCAATAATTATAATCAACATTAGGATACTTTAAACTAAGAACATCTTTTTTAGATGTAATAGGATTAAAAAATGATATATCAAGTTTCATTTTTTACGATAATATTCTTCATTAAATACAATTATTCTTTTAGGTTTACCAAGTCTAACATAATTAAACATAAACCATAAAAGAACATCATAAGTATAATATCCTTTAATTTGATTATCAATTACAGTATAATTTCCATTATCAAAATCGAAATTAGAATAAACCCATCCTCCTTCATCATTAATAAGTTTAAATTTTTCTATAGAATCTAAATCTGATTCATTTTCAAAATCAACTTCACCATATAAATATATATCTTTAGCCATAATAAATCTATTATTATCAATATCGAATTTAATTTCTCCATAATAATTTTTAGATTTATCAATTCTACTTTCTTGTAAAGCAGTAATAGGCATCATTACAACATTAATATATTTATTTTTAATTTTACTAGGAACTCGGCGAAGAATAACTTTTTTTGGACTAACTCCAAGAAGGTTAATTACTTTCTTACTCATAATTATTTATATATTTAATTGTACTTATAGTTAAATTTACAACTGTCTCAAAAGTATTATTACAAACAAATTCAGCAAAATCTTTAGCATTATATTTTTTAGGAATTATTATAGGTAATATATTATAATTATGACGAAGCCAATTAGCTTCTGCTTTTCCGGTATTATCATTATCCATTAGTGAAACTAGTTTACCATTATCAGATAGTTTTTTACTTAGCCAATCATATTCATTTTGACGAAGTCTATAAGTTTCATGAGGAATATTAATAATACCTATATTGCCTATGTTATCTCCCCCGTAGAGAGTTGTGATATTTAATAATGTATTACCTATACTTAATCTATCTTTAGTAGATTTAGTAATAACTATAATATCATAATTATTACTATTAAGATTATAAATACCTTCAAGGTGATTACAATTAGTTATAAATCTAGTAGTACCTTTTTCTCTAAAAGGAAAATATATTTTTATACTATAAATACCGTTTCTATCTTTACCAAGACAATATCCATAACATGGGTCATTACTATTATAATAATATTTAGGATTAGGATTAACTTCTCTATTAATATAATATTGGTCTATAGGATAAATAAGATTAATATTTAAAAACTGTAAAGATATACCAAATTGATTCCAATATTCTTCATCAGCTTTATTCCAGTCTCTAACAACTAATTCAATATTTTGTTTTCTATGTTTTATAGCTTCTATATTTACATTAATATCATTTATTAAATTAATATCTTTTTCACCACCATAAAAAATATCTTTAAATGTAAATGTAATATGACGAAGAATTTTTATAAAATCTTGTTTATTAGAAACATCATAAGACTTTTTATACATAGAAGCCATTACATAAGCTACAATATCAAAACAATCTCCCCAAAAAAATCCACTAAAATCTTTAAATTTAAGTTTTCCTTTATTATCATATTTAAAACCACAAGTAGGATGATGGTCATCTCTAATAGGAGAACAAATTAATTCTCCTGTATCAATACAATTTTGAATAATACTATTAGACAGATTTAAATAAGTACTAAATATAGTAACTTGGCTTACTTTATCTAATACATATTGCTTTGTTAATTTAAAAGAATTTATATTCCTACCCATGTATTTAATTAAAAAAGCCTCATTGCAATAAATAATATCACAATGAGGCTAAATAACAAAAACTTAATCTATACTTTAAAATGGCATATCATCAAGAGCCTCAGCTGCAATATTATTCATATCAACAGCAGCAGAAGGCATACCAACAGGAATGCTACTCATAGCATTAACTCCAGTTGGAGCAGCTCCAAGATTAGGCATATTAGGAGTTTTTGGCTTTTCAATATTCATAGGTATAATAGCTTCTTTAACACTATCTACACGAATAGAAACAGGAGTATTTTGCTTATAAATTTCTATACAGCCTTCTCCAACAAACGATGGAAAACTCAAATCACCATTAGCGACTGCTTGCCAACCTTTGTTACGAGTTTTAATATAACGAAGTAGTTTAAGCCAAACTACAATATTTTTACCATCTTTAGTCTTAAAATAAGGCTGTCCTTCACGACCAGCATTAAGAATATTAGCTACATTTTCAAAAAGTGTAGTCCAACCAGATATTACAGATTCTACCTCAATAGGCTCATATTCTCCATTTTCATTAAAATCAGTAAATGGAAGAGAAAGAGCATCAGCTTCTTCATCTGTAAGTTCACGTCCTTTAAGAACATAAACATTCAAAATGTGCTTGAACCAATCAAAAACAGTATTAACTTTCCATTCCTCTTTACCACCAGGAATAGTGTTAACATTTGATTCTACAGCAGTAAATGAAAGTGTTTGATAATGACGCTTATTAACATCTTCCTCATTAGATGCAAAAGTAAAGGTAATCTTTGGTATTTCACAACCATTAAAAGACGGCATACCAGTCTTATCCTCACCAATTTCTATAGTACTAACAACTACAGAATCAAGATGACCAAGGAACAAACCATTTTGTTTAGCAAGCTCATGACTAAATTTAAGTCTAGCAGTACCACGAGCACTAGAAATACCTCTACGATTTACTTTTGGTTTAGCACTTTCATTTACATTTGTTTTAACTTCTGACATAATTTTTAAAATTTTAATTAAACGTTTAATTATACAATAAAAGCCCGAGACATAAGATAATTTATATCTCGGGCTTGATTTTTATCAGTTAAAAGAAATTAAGCCTCAGTATCATCAGCACCCTTACCAATACGAGCAGGCTCTTGGTCTGTATAATCACCAAGAATAAGAGCCTTAACAATTACAGTCTTGAAACCATCGTTAATCTCAATATCCTGAAGATTATCAACATCTACATCATAGCAACGGTTGAACTTATCAGCAGTATCACCCATATCAGCCTTAAGCTGCTTCCAAACATTAGAATCTGTAAATGTAAGAGAAGTACCAGCACCTGTAAGACCAGCAGGATTTGCTACCTTAGAACCCTTAAACTTAGCAACCTCACGAGGAACAACAAATGAAGTAAGAATATCCATCTGCTCTTCCTTTGTAATACCATCACGGAAAAGAGCATCCTTAGTTTCATCATCAGCAGACTCCTGAGCACTCTCAAGCATAGCATCGAAATTAGCATTAACAAATTTCATCTTATCTTTCTTAGTAAGACGCTCCTGAGCAGTCTTAACGTTACCCTTAGCATCATACTCAGCAATACCCTTAGCTACAGCCCAAAGGTCAAACTCCTTATGAATAGCAATAGCAGCCTCTGGAGTACCAAGCTCAAGACCTGCCTCATTACAGAAAGCAACAAGCTGCTCATCCTTAGCAGCAATAGCAGCATCAATATTAGATACGTTAGAAATAAACATAACATACTCGCCATTACCAACACCAAGAATACGACTAACTGGAGGAGTAATACGGAAACCACCCTCTGTTGAAACTGCAATAACCTGTGGCTCTACGTGCATATTGCGCTGACCAGCATTAACACTTGCAAAACCAAAACTCATTCCTTTAACATTACCTGTTTTCATAATTGTAAATTTTTTAATTGATTAATGAATAAATTTATTTGTAGAACTAAGTTCTTTTTTTTCTTTAAATTTCAATAGCATCAGCGTCTTCAATTTCAATATCACTGCTTGCTATTTCTTTTCCTGCTACAATTTTTAATTCAGTAGTCTCCATAACACCCATAAGGATGTCAGAAGCAATATCTCTTGCAGCTAAAGTAAAAGCTCTATGAGCAATCAAAACTTTAGGATATTTCTTATAAGTATCTTTTTCAAACATATCAGCTTGAATAGCATCCATATAAGAAAATTTACCAATAGATGTAACTTCTTTTCCATTAACAGTTCTTGTAATTTCATATTCAGTAACATAATCTATTGGTTTATTAGCAATTCTATATACAGGTATTTTACCTGCTTTAGTAACTTCTGCAATTTGCTGTTTATTTATAACAATTTGAAATTGTTTAGTATTTAATTGATAATCTTTATAAACATTATTGTCTAATCCTTGATAATATCTTACAGGATAAACATATATTGTTTCAGTATCATCTTTACTTTCAGCAGCTTTTTCGTTAGCTTGCTTACTTGATATACATTTAACAGCAAATTCAGGTAAACTATCTTCATTATAAACATTAAAGCCATCTGTATATTCATACAGAGGTTGATAATCTTTTGTACAACGCCAAGTACAACCTGCCTTTGACAATAATGCTTTAACAATATGAATATCAATGCCAGTTTTACCATTAATAACATGAATATGTTCAAGACAACTACTAAAAGGTAGATTTAAATCTTGTGCTCGTATCAACATTGCAATACCATCGTTAACACTCTTAATACCACCTTTTTCACTCTTCATTAATCTGTTGAGTAAATTTTCAGCAGCAACAAGTTGTTTATCATCAAAAAGATTAATACGATTTAGTGTTGCAACATTTTCATGTTTAGCAATAGCATTAACATTCTTTTCTTTATCAAGTTGAGCAGGCGTTTTACTCTCAACTTGACTTTTAGTTTCTTCTGTTTGTTCAGCCATATCAAAGAACGTTTTTGTTATTATTTATATTGCAAAGATAGTAATAATTTTCTATTCCACCAAATAATATTGCTAAAATTTTCATAGAATTTCGTTATTTAATACTTTTATCATTTTTTGTTCATTATCCGATATAAGTTTATCCGCTTCAATAGTATTATTACAATATAGTCTATATGTTTCTGTTACTTCACCATTGAATTTAACATCTTTAAATCGAGTTTTAACATCAATAATATTGCCAAATAAAGGAGTCGTCAAAATAACCATGTCACAAGCTATTTTTAGCTTTATATTCGATGAAAATTTTATAGATAATACATTGATAGTCTTATTGTTAAATCTTGCTTCATTTAACGTGGATTGTGCCTGGCTACCAAGCATTCGAGGCTTACCTTTATTTTTACCACTTTTAATAGTAATAATATTACCATCATCATCAATAGCAATACGTTGGTCAATACAATCATGATAATCACCACAAATTAAAGAAGTATTATTATTAATATAATTAGTAATTTTTGTAGCAAATTCTCCTTTAGAAGAAACAATCAATATTTGTTTTTCTTTATTATTTTCACATATATTTTTAATAACTTCTAATTTAGCAATATTATCACTTAATAAATCTCTACGAGCTTTTGTAATATTATAAAAATTACACGCTCTTTCATAAAGAACATTAGGATTATAAATATCATCAATTTGTTTCATAAATGGCAAAGTCATATCAAGATTTTCATTCCAGCCATTATTATTAGCAATATTATTTCTAAATTCAGCAGCACTAATTCCTGTAGTAGAATCACCTTTTTTGCATTTTTCAATATTATCTAAAGTACCAAATATAGAAACAGATGTATTAATATAATCAGTAAACTTTTCATATTTATCAATATCTTCATCAGAAAGATTAACAGAAACTCGTGTTTCCTCTACAGGGGAGTAAATATCATCTTTCCTTATATTAATATCATAATCAGCAGTTTGTATAATAGGAAATCTATTGCGAACATATTCTATAAAATCATTATTAAGAATAACTTCAGTAATTATATTAAGTAAAAATCTACTATTAATAGCTAAATGATTAAATATACCTTCATTATGGTCATTAAGACCTGCAAGTATAATTAATTTATAATAATAAGAATATTTAGTATTAATATAATTATAAGATACTATTCTAATATTATATTCTTCATTTTTAGATTTTATAAAATCAATAATAGCTTTTCTTGTTTCATATTCATTTACAACAATGAATATTTGGTCATTTGGGTTTTTAGCAGAAAATGGTTTTATAATATTATATACAAGTTCAGGAATAACATCATGATTAAAACAATAAACACTCGCTCTTCCTCTATTTTCTTGAAAACCATTAACTACTTCTCTTATCAATTTATCTTTATTCTTCAACATCATCAAAAAGAGAATTATATTGTTCAGACATTTTCTTTAATAGAACTTTACCAGAAGCAATACCTTTACTAGCATTACCTTTTTGGTTAGGACTTATATTTAATTTAATTGGGTCAATAATCTTAATACATTCTCTATAATAATAATTATAATTAATATTTCTAAGTTCTATTCTAGTATCATCTAATGTATTAAGAATTACAACTTTTGAACCAACACATAAATTACTTTTCTTATTAGTATCTTTTTCTATTTTATAAATTATACCTCCAGTATTAGAAACATAATATCTAACATTTCTTTGTATAATGTTTAATTGTCCATTAACTTCATAGCCAACATTATATTTCTTTCCTATATTTTGTGTCTTACAAAAATCAAGTATGTTTTTGCATTCATATAAAGTATTAAGAATAGGTTTATTAAATAAAAAATAATTAACTACCGCTTGTGCAACAACAGGCATATCATAACCTTTTTGTAAATCTACAAGATACATATTAGGATTTAATGCACCTTTATATGATATTTTACCATTCAATTCTTGAATAACGTAATTATTAATATCTTTATTAATATAATATTTATATTCTTCACTATCAGCATCAAGTTTAGTTAATTGTTTCCAATTATTAGCAATAGTATCAAATTTATCTTTATTTCTTTTATGTAATTTAACAACAATACCATCAGTATTTGCACTCATAACTTCTATACCATTAATCTCAAGTTCTTCACATAGCATCATAATCATAAGTTGCCCATTAATAGTAACTTTTAAAACTGCAAGTCTATCACATAAATCACCCTTTTCAAACCCAAGTTTTCCATAAATAGAATTAATCACAATTTTTAATACTTGTGCGAGAACATCTTTAGGAATACCGTCGATTAATGGTTCTTTACTATGCTTAGCAGTTATACGAGTTTCTTTAAGCCAATGAATTAGTTTAACAAAAACTCGTTCATCGAGATGTTTTGGTGCAATACTATATATATCCATAATACTTGGATAAAAACTAGCAATATCCCAATGTACATAAATAAAGCTATCATCAGTAATATCTGACCATCCTAAAGGTTGTTCATGTTCACTCCCCCGTAGAGGTAATTCATTTGTTTTAAGTCTACTCTTTAACTCTCTTGGAATATCTTTACTATGTAAACCACCAGTAGCAATAGTATATACAAGATTATTAATTTTAACTTCAAACCATCCAGCTTGTGTACTAGTTTTAAGATATTTAAAATTAGGATAATTATGCGCAACATTTTTAAGACCTTCTTTTCCTAAAGAATATAAAACAACTTGTTTCATTTCTTCAAGCATATCTTGAAGTTCTTTAGTCTTAAATTTAATAAAAGGAAAAATAACTTTTTTAAAAGATAGTTTTGTTCTTTCTGTTTTACGTCCTCGCCATTGAGTTTCATGCAAACCACTAAAATCAGAATAAAACTTAATAAAAAGTTTATCAGCAATATTACTTCTAGAACTACTTAAAACATTTACTCCATAAGATTTAGATATACTATATCGAAGTTTAATTTCATCAATAAATAATCTAATCATTTCACAAACAATAAAAACATCATTAAGATTATAATGCATAGTAGGTTTAATCCATTCAGGAATAATATATCTATCCCACTTATCAATAAGTTTATTAAGTTTATCTGGAGTTATGCCTGCATATCTTTCTTGTTTATGATAAAAATGTGCATCTATATCACTAATTGGAGGTAGTTCATATTCAAGAAGTTCATACCACTGTACATTAATAGAAGTTTGTTTTAGACTTTTACCAAAATAAATAGTTTCTCCTTTAGCATTTTCTCCTTTACCTACTTTATTTAAAGCAAATATAGTCATAACATCTATGTCAGTATAAGGTAAATTATATTTCCTAACACTAGACATAAAATAATCATGTTTTTCAAGTTCAGGATTATCTTGAAGAGAAATAATATGTTTACTTAATTCATATAATTTGGTAATAAGTTCTTTAGTATTATTAACTTGATTATAAAACATTAATAATCCAGCAATCATTAATTTATCATATTTAGAACTATTATATCCAAATACATCAGAACGAATTGCTTTATTATTTTCATTATAATGTGGTCTAAGATTATTAATAAAACCAAGCATAGGAAGTAATTGTTCATCATCTGTATCTGTAATATAAAATTGATATTTCTTTATAGAATCAAGTTTATTTTTAATTTCAGATACAGTATATTTTTGAATAAGAGGAATAGGTTTTCCTTTAGAATTAATACAATCAGAAAATATTTGTAAATAGCTACCAACATCTACTATAGTAATAGAAAAGAAATTTGGTAGACATTCAATATCATACGCATAAGATTTTATCATTGTCCATAACACAAAATTAATTCTTTATGTGCACGAGAACAACCTACATATAATCTTCTAAGTATCTCATTATAATCAGTATAAAATATACCTTTAAAGTTATAAACCATATTATTTACATCTACAAATACATTATCATAAGTAGAACCTTGTGATTTATGTGCTGTAATTGCAAATCCATAATCAATATCTCTAGTATATATTATCTTATTATTAAATTCAATATTATCAGGAAGTAAATACTTCTTTTTAAATTCATAATAAGCTTTCCAATGAGATACACGAGTACCGCCTGTAGAATTTCTTGCAGTATTAATTAATTCAGTAACAACTTTATAATATCGTTGTTTAGTATAAGCATCATTAATATCTACAATAAATAAAGGTTGTGTAATTTTACCTCCATGAACTAATTGAAATTTAACAAGAAAACCTTTAAATACATAATGATTATCAACAAAATCTACAATACTGTTAATTATATATTCTTCTGAATTATTAATAACAGTGTCTAAGAAATCATCAACAATAGTTTCATAAGACATAATAAGGTCATTCTTATTAATAATCCCTTTCTCAGAATCTTTAATAATAAAGTTTCTTATGTATTTATTCCAAGCATTCACAGCAGGATTAGTATAAGTAATAACGCGATACATATCAATGTTTTTAGTATATTCTTCATTAGTAAAAGAATTGTTAATTAAATTTCTAAAATTGTTAGGAGTACAAATACTATAACCTTCACCATTATCATTATAATTCATATCACCAACATGATTATGAACATAAGTTAAAAATTGGTAACTATTATTTTCAATATCTTCTCGTAATAATTGAAGTAATTTTGTAATAGGATTATTTCTTGCTTGTCTAACAATTTCTCGAAGTTCATAAAGTTTTACACATCTATCAAAAGCAATAGATGCTTTTTCTCCAACAGGAAATAACTGATATTTATCACCAACGAATATAATTTTAATTTCTTTATTTCTACATTCGTCACAAATAAAAGTAACAAGTTTAGCAGGAATCATAGAAGATTCATCGACAATTAATAATTTAACATTATCAAGTTTAGTTTTAGCCATAGGGTCAAATTGAGGATGAACAGGGTCAAAATCTTCAAGCTTCATATTAAGTCTTAATCCAAATGTGCTTTGAATAGTATAAACCTCTTTAACTTTAATAGAAGCAGCTAAAACTCTACAAGCTTTATGAGTAGGAGAAGCACATTTAATCATAGAAAAAGGATATTTACAGTGTTCAATAATATATTTAACACTGAAAGTTTTACCAGTACCACCAGCTCCAGTTAATCCTACTATATAATTAGCAGGATTAAAAGGAGCAGCTATAAATGATATAATACCATCAATAGCTTTTTGTTGGTCACTAGTAAAATGAGGTTTAGTAGTAGGAACTACATCAAACTGCATTTCTTTTCTTTTTAATAATTTGATTAATTTCTTTATAATGTTCTCTATAAAAATTTAATGCTTCATGAGAATCATTATCTAACAAATCAGTCCAAACTTTTTTAATAAGAAAAACTTTAGTACCATTTTGTTTAATAATATCTCCAGAAACACAACAACCAGGTGCAAATGGTAAATAATGTGAATTATCACAATCATTTAGAATATCATCAGGATTACGAACTATACAAGTTCTTCCTTTATAATCCAAACCTTGTCTATAAATCAATTTTTTACCTTTACAAGAATAAGAATCTTTATGTATAAAATAAAATGTAACAGAATCAGTATGAACACTATATTCTGCAAGAGAATTAATCCATACAACTCCTGTTACATTCTTTTCTACAATTTCAGATTGTCTAATATAATTAGACGTTTTTCTTTTCTTCTCTTTCTGAACAAGAGAAAAATTAAACGAAGGCATAACATGAGAAGTATTTACTTTTTAACTTTTCTCATAGATGCTTTAGTCATAGCAGCCATGTTTAATTTATTCTCACGTTTATCACGTTTAGACTTATTTAAAACATTATCATTTTCATCATAATGTGCATAGTTTTTTCCTTTTAGACTACTAACCCTAGTCCAAACAAAACCATGCTTACAAAGATAATCTATACGTGCCCAAGCTTTAAGACCAACAAGACCGTTAATTAGTGTTGAAATAATACCACGATTTTCATCAACAGATACATTTGGATGTCTACGAAGAGCAATACAATCTGAAATAATTGAATGTTTCATAATCTTTTAATTTTAATTTAAATGTTTAACTTAATTATTTTCCTATTGTATAGTAATATAAACAATATAAGTCCAATAGATACTTACATGCTTTTCATTAAATGCAAAGATATTTTTGTTAACATCTTTGCTACATAATAACGGTAATTATTGTCTAATTCATTAAATAGAATTGTATCAAAACCTTGTTTTGTTTTATTCCATTTATTAATATTAAAATGAATAGCACTATTATAATTACCAATAGTAATTTTAAACTCTGGAATATCCATAAATAATATATAAATTTTAATTATTAATATCTAATTTTAAGCTAAAATTAGCTTTTTATATTATATGTTGATTAATTAACCAACCACAAATATATAATATACTATATAGCTAATAATAGGTATTAAATTGAAAAGAATGCCGGAATTATATTCAGAACATAATGGCATTTGCTTCCGGCATTCTCAGTTTTCATAAATGTTTAATCATTTAAAATAGCTATCTTCACAGACAGACAAATATCTTCACAGACATTAGTTGCTCCAATAGGAATCGAACCTATACCAATAGAACCAAAATCTATTGTACTACCATTATACTATGGAGCATTAATAAAAAGCGGCAATATTATCACAACATGACCGCTTTTCCCAAAATAAACTAACCAATGAAAATCGTTTCACAACATCTTCAATGATAACATAAAAACACACGAATCCAAAACAAAATTAAATAACATTTACAAAAATATAATTAAAACTATAAAGTTATCTACTTTCATTATAAGCTTTAATAAATTGTGTTTTAAGTTTACTCAAAAGCATATTAATAGAATAATCAATAAGAGTAAAAAACTCAAATATATTTTCTAAATCAACACCTTTAAGTTTTTCTGCATCAACAATTTTAGCATTTTCTATTATGATTGATACAATAGAAGAATAAGTATCAATATCTTTATCTTCTGCTCCTATAATATTTTTCATATTATAATCAAGCATAGTAGTAAATGCTTTATTATTGGCAGTTTCTTGATTACTTTTATTCTCATTCTTATCTGTAAATATAGAATCTATAAGAGAAGCAAAATAATCAATCATATCTTGTCTATCTTTTTTATTCATAATTTTATTATTTTAATAACCAAACATTTCAGCAGCTTCTTCATCAGAATCATCAATAACTTCAGGTTCCCAACCTACATCATCAAAATCTTGTTCAAATGCAGCTGCATACATATCAACACTATAATCGTCTTCCATTTTAACATATTAAATGCTTGCAGAGAATTAACTCTACAAGCATTATATTATTTATTCAGAATCAGACTCACCGCTTGTATGTTCCTCATTAAGAGCAACAATATCTTCTACTTCTTTAGTATCAGCTACATCAGAGAGAGTTTTATCAATCTCTTTCTCACAGAAAATATTAATAGTTCTCTGAGCAGAAGCAGAGAAACTACTAAATGCTGCAATAAGAGCATTAATAAAGAACGGCTCTGTGTACAGATACTCACGCATAAGACCATCGCAAGAAACAGCAAATTTGTTATATTTAAAATTAACATAACGAGATTTACCGCTAATTTCTCCCTTTTGAAGGAGATAATTAAGAATACCAAGAGCAGTAAAACGCCTAATCTCAGCATTATTCTTAATTATAAGAGCAAGATTAACAATATGCTCTGGATAATTACTTGCAGAAGCAGGCATACCATTAATCTTAATACGAGGACGGCGAGCAGAATGCTGAGTATTCTCTACGGGTAAGTTAGAAGTAGGTACTGTGTCAACATTATCAGTTTCAACTACAGCAGTATTATTTTCAACAACTGAATTAATAGCATTAGCCCGCTTCTTTGCTGCATATTTACTTACAGGAGCAGCACCTGTTTCAACTTTCTTTGTCATGTCTTTTAAAATTTAAATGATTATTAGTAAGTTTATTAACAATAGCACTCTTAATTACTATTGTATGTTGCAAAGATACAATATATTTTTGAATATACCAAATATTTTAAAAATTATTTTTGTTGAATGCTGAATTTTATACTATTAATTGCTAACGAATAAGCAAAAATATAAATAACAGTATTAATAATAACTATTAAAATGTTTGGTATAATCAATAATATAATTGTGTGGAGGATTAAATCAAATAACTTAGTGATAAATACATGTTAAATGATATACAGCAAAAAGTTTATAATGCCTGTCAAAACAAACATCAATTGCCTGATACTTAATAGCACCAGTAATATTATGTTTAAAAACATAAATAACATTACTTAGTATCATCTAATATATCTATTATTAATGTGCCTGCAATTACAGCTGCAAATGCAATTAAATAATTAAATGGAGATGGTAACAAAACTAATACAATTAATGAAATTAGTAATGTTAATGATATTATTATTGATATTATAAAATGTTTTTTCATTATTAATTTAGTATTAATTAATAGTATTAAATAAATGATGTACATTTACTGCATGAGAATAAAGGAGAATCTATAACAAATGTTTCTCTTTGAAATAACCTTTTAACAATACAACTTTAAAAAGTTTCTTGTCATAATGATTATTTAAAGAATTACATTTATTAATCATATTTTGCTTTGTACCAATATCATGTAAAATATTATTAGGCATGAATATGATACAATATGTGTTGCGAAACAAAGTGTTAATTAAACCACACATAATTATTATATTAAATTTAATAATTATAATTTTATAAATAAAAATAATAAAGATTATTATAATTATATTATAAGATGTATAATAGATAGTAAAGCAGATGATAATCTTATTATGTATATATTATAGAAATAGTTATAAATATAATCAAGATGTAATAAATACAAGAGATTATAAAAATAATATTAATATAAATATAGATAATAGAGATTATTGTAGAGGAGAAATAGAGATATGAGAAACAGTATTATATTAATAATGTGTAGTTGAGATTGTAGGAGAAGATGGAAGCGGAGTTGGTAGCGGAGGGGTGTTCCTCCTGCTACTACTCCTACTTCTCTTTCTACTAATAAATATACAACTCATCTTCATAATTTTGTTTAACATAATCTTGTTTATCATGCATCCAATATTCTTTGACATTAACATACTGACGTAAATCTATATCTTTCTTGCTGTTTAATTTAGCACTTCTTTTAGCTGCAGCATTAAGTTCTTTAATATAGCTATTACATTTATTAATCGTATCAGTAATAGCTTTAATATTATCAACTCTGGCTTTAGAAGAAGCTAAAACATTAATTGGAGTTAACACATATCGAACACGTTCTACTTGTCCTCTAATAATATAAACCTGATTATCAGCTAGAGCACGTCCATGATATGAACGAATCAAATCATCAAATTCATCTGGATTACCAATATTAACAAATGCAATAAATTCAGTTTTAATTACATTACCAACAAAATTAATTGTTTCTTTTGTTACTTTGTACATAAGAATTAAATTTAAATGATTAATATTAAAAGAATTATAATTATTATTTGCATCAACAATTAATTGTTGTACAAATATATTTTGAGCCATAAATGGATTAAGAGAATTATGAAGAACAGTTAATTGGCTCGTATTACTAGTCTTCGCTCCTAATCCAATATTTTAAATGTCATCTTTATAGAGGACAGCAAGCTTTTAAATGTCATCTTTATTGAGGTATGTATTCTCGGATAAAATAGGTGCAGCAGCTACCGAAGTAACTGCTGCTATTTCCTATTTCAGAAGACGTGCTCTGTACATATCTTCTCCGACTTCACCCATTGTAAGCGCAACAATATGATGTATCATTTTGTCGCGTTCGAAGACAACAGGTGTCGCATTAGTAGCAAAAGGATTAATGTATTCTGTACCAGCAGGCACATATTGCATTAATACATCAATGTTAGACCCCGCAAATAGCATATTAGCTGTTTGAGGATTGTCAACAACATCAGTTGCAAATATTGCAAGCTTTGGGCTATCTTTCATAACGCCAGCAACAGCAAAACTGCTTGTCTGAACATTATGACTTCTGCCAAGTTTGACAATAGGCATACCAAATGCATCGACTTCATTGGCATTGCGAGTATCGCCAATGATGAACTCTTTAATAATAAATGTGAGTAGAGCATGTGTGTCATACTGCGTTGCAACAACGTTGCGAACAGTAAGATTTTTTAGCAATTTACCTTTGCCACTAGCTATAATCTCCTTAACAATATCTTCACGAGACTTGTCAAGAGAATCATCGCTTTGCATAAGCTCAGCAAAAATGTCGATATTAACATTGCTATCTTCTTCAACAGAAGTTGCAACATTCTGAACATTCTCAACACTCTCTGCAGCAGCCATAGCTGCCTGATTAATACGTGTATTCGTCATAATTAAAAATAACTACAGTCCGAGCCTTATCTCGGGTTCTAAGTTTACGCACCCTGTAGCACAATGCAATATTTTAAATGTCATCTCTATGAGGTTGGTTGCTAAGAAGAATAGCATTATACTATTCTTCAATGTTTTTAATATCTCTAATGAGATATATCAGAACTTTAGCATAGTAATACACAGCTACAACAGCAAGTACAGCTGTGTATGCAGTATAAATGCTATCTGATACAATATCTTTGAACAATAACATTATCATAGATAGAACTATCCATATTAATGCTAACAACAAATAGATATTTATTATCTTATTCATAGAAATATACAAGTCTCTCACCTGTTCTCTTCAATGATTAATAATAGCATTATTCATGACTTGAAGTACATCTTGAATAATAACATACATTCTGTATGCAAATTTTTAAATGTCATCAATAAGAGGTTGAGTATTAACTTGACGGGGGAGTCCAAGACGACTCACACGACCGGGGGATTCAACTGTCATACCTTCAGCCATACACTCTTCTACCAAAATCTAAAGACCAGCGCTATCTTTAACAGCTATATAACTTCTTTCATCTTCATCTTTAATTAAAACTAAAACACAATGCTATTTAACAACTTTATTATCTCTCTTATAACAACCTTTAATATAACATCTATTATTAATAATTTTTATTTTAATAATTTCAACTTCTACTATGTTTATAATAAAAAATTCTTTTATATATTTATAATTTCTACTTTTATTTCTTTTATATTAACTTTATTTTTAATATTAAACTTTACTTTATTAAATATCTTTTATTTTATTCTTTTCTTTATTTTTTACTATATTTAATAACTGGAATACATTTCACAACTTTAGTTTAAAATTGTTCATAATTAATATTATTAATATCTGCCGTACCTGCCGCATCTTATCATATTTACTTGCCCGTAGAGGCATAACTTACATCTTATTACTCTTTTTTATCTTTATTAGCATTAACTTCTTTATCATTATCCTTATTATAAAATACTTGACTATATTATAATAATTTTCTTTTGAAAATATTTGCAAGTTCGACATTTTTTGTTATATTTGTATTCAGATAATGTTAACTAATAATTATAATATGAAAATAAATATTGATGGTAATGAAAGTAAAACTAATGTTTTTAATAAAGAAAAATGTTTTTGTTTTAAAGAAAAAGATGTTATTGAAATACATGTTAATACTTCTAATATTACTAATGTTATTGTTGCACTATATTCTGGTATTTATGATTTTAGTAATATAGAAAGTTATATATTTAAATATCTTATAACTTCTGATAAAAATTATTATTCTAATGATTTATGTAAAAGTATTAGTAAATTAATTGATAAATCTTTTATTACTATTAAAAGAGCTATAGATTCTCTTAGAAAAAAGAATCTTATTTATATTAATGAAGAAAATTTTGTTTGTTTTTCTTCTTCTTTTAAACTTAAAGTTGGTGATGTTAAAGATGCTAAATGTTTATTGATTATAAACTCCGACTCTCGTCTATTATAATATAATATATAATATATATAATGATAAATCATTATACCTATTATATATATTATATATTATATTATACTTCATCAACAGTATATATATTATACAACAGTTTTTCTTTATAATTAATTTGTAGTTTATATTTATATTTACTATATTAGTGCTGAGTTTAATTTTAATAAAGATTTTGTTATGAATAATAGAAAAGATTTAAAAGTTGGTGGAGCTGGAGATAATAGAAATTAAGATGTTAAACCTTATAATAAAGTTAAAATTATGATTAAAATTGTAAATGAAAACGGAGTTGGAATTAAATTTCCACAAAGTGTAGATGAAATTAGTGTTGTTAATCTTCAAAAGATGACTTCCAATATTTCTCTTGCTAAACATTATGCTGTAGTTATTATTGCTGCTAAAACTAATCTTTTTAATTTGTGTGCAACAATTGGTCCTAAGAATAGTAAAGATGCTGTTCTTAATGCTATACCAATTCTTGCCAAAATAAATGAAGATTATGATGTTCCTTTTGAAATTGGAGAGAAAATTCTTATAGATAGAACTTCTCTTGAAAGAGGTCAGCATGTTTCTATTAAATCTATGATTAATTCTAATGCAGCTAGAACATTTATAAGTAATAATCCTGTTATATATAAAAATGCTCTTGCTCACAATTACGATAAGTTTGTTGAAGATTATGATAAAGATAAAACTTCTACAGATATTATAATTGTTGAAGCAAAGATAGTTCCTGTATCAGATATTAAAGGGAGTATTAAAAATAAAAAAGTTGTAGACCCATTTGAGTATGCAGCAATAAAATAATGAGAATACCTCTACGGGGGAGTTATCCGAACGAAGTGAGGATATAATAGTATAAACTAATATGAGTGAACTTAATAAGAAACTTATAGATTTTATCGATAATGAATTTATTATTGTTGATAAAAATATGAAAGATATTCTTTCTGAACTTGATTTTAAAGATGAAGAAGAAGCTTTACTATGTGAATCTATTATGAGCAATCTTGAGAAAAGTATTGCTGATGGAATTAGTAATATGAAAGTTGTTCAACTCCCTTTCATAGGTACTCTCAGAATTAATCCTGTTAGAAGACAACTTAGTAATTCTTCTAAAGCATTTCATATTGCTAGAACACATCTTACTAAAGAAGAATATAAACAGCATGTTGGCAGTTATGTTATTGATTTAAAAGAAAAGCAAGCTAAACTTGATAGAGAACGTTTACTTATTATTAAGATTAAACGTAATAATAAAATTAAATATAATGAACTATTTAAAAAGTTTGGCAAAGCTCATGCTGAAATGTATATTTATGCTATTAGACTTATGGAAGAAATTCCATTTGATAATGAATGGGAAGAACAATATCAAAAACTAAAAGAAAATGAGTAATATAGTTATAGAAAAAATGTTGACGATAGATGAAACTGGTATGCCTAAAGCTCCTACTATTCGTCAGCTACAAGATAAAGATGTTGCTCTTCTTTATCAAAGAGATAATACTAAAGATAAACGAAAATATATTGCAGAAGTAGGAGTTATATATTATCTTGGTGACCCTAAAAGTCCTGCTAAACAACAAGGTCTTAGTGATGCAGAATCATTAAAGATGGCTATAGAAAATTATAATCTTCCTAAAGAATATCAACCTGATGCTCTTGTAAAGAAAATAATTGATAAATATTATATAAGTAATATTACTGAAGCAGGAGTTGCTCTTGAAGCACTTAAAAAATCTATTCATCTTATATCTATAGCTGCTGACCGTATTAACGAACAACTTAATAGAAAATTATCAAGTGTTCTTGCTGATGAAGATATAACTCCTATATTAACTATAATGGATGCTGTTAGTAAGCGTGTTATAGAAATTCCTAATCTTACTAAAGCTCTTGGTACTGCTTATGAGAATTTAAGAAATGAAGAAGAAGAACAATTAGCTCGTGGAGGTAAGCAAATACTTAGTTCTATGGATGCAGATGAAGAATAATATTATGTTTAATGTACGACCTATATATAATGATGTTCGTTTATATTTTGACGAACCTGAACATAAATATACTGATAGTTTTGGTAATTCTTATACTTCTACTACTACATTACTTCATGAATATAAACCTGCTTTTGACCAAAAGTATTGGCTTAAAAAGAAAGCTAAAGAACTTGGTATAAGTGAAAAACGTCTTGCTGAACAATGGAAAAATATTACAGAAGAAGCTTGTAGTAGAGGAACTAAAACTCATAATGGACTTGAAGATGGTATTAAAGACACTTCGATGTTTTATAAAGCTATTCAACATATTCCAAGAAAAGATAATACTATGACTACTGTTGCTGATATTAATACTATAGACCAATATATTAAACCAGTAAATCTTGATGATTTTATTAATAAAACAGAAAATAAATATCCTAAAGTTTATGAAATATTTGATTATTATATTAATGCTGGATATAAAATATATTCTGAGATTGGAGTATTTATTCCTGAACTTTTACTTAGTGGTACTATAGATGTTCTTGTGTTACGAGAAGACCAATATGTGATTGGAGATTGGAAGACTAATCGTGGAGGTCTTAAATTTGAAGCTGGATATTATAGAAAAGATAGAACTCAAAAACCAAATCAACAAACAGATGTTTGGATTAGTAAAAGAGATACTCTTCTACCTCCTCTTAGTCATATGGCTGATTGTAATGGTAGTATATATAATTTACAACTTTCCGTATATGCTTACATGGTTGAATATATTTTAGGTATTCCTAATGCTGGTCTTTGGCTTTGTCATATAGATAATGATTTTATTCTTAATGAATATGGAATGCCTAGATTATATAATGATGGCTATCATCTTAAACCAAATCCTGTTGAAAAAGTTACTATGTTTAAAATGAAATATTTAAGACAAGAAGTAGCAAATATTCTTGCTGATAGAAAAAGAGTTATTGCTGCTACTAGAATACAAAGTAAAACTTTATTTGATTAAAATTATGACAATTAAATTCGATAAACCATTGATTTCAATCGCTATTATAATTTGTGCTTGTATATCTATAATAGCTTGTTCTCATACAAATACTGTAATTCCAGAAAAAGAATATATTACAGTACCAGTTGTTGATACTATTACTATAAATCATTATAAGAATCATATTGTTGAACTTGAAAAAGAACTACAACAAACTAGAGATAGTTTACATAATGTACGAGATTCATTTAGTACTGAACTTTTTGTTGCTAATTATAAACTTGGACGTATCGAATATTATAATAAAGTTGCAGCTAAAGGTAATAATATAAAATATCTTAGAGGTTGGATTAATCGTGTACTTAAAAAATAATAAATTATGGCTAAATTTGATGAAGAGTTTGATAAGGTAATATTAGCTGAGGGAGGATATGTTAATGATAAAGATGATTCTGGTGGCGAGACTTATCTTGGAATTAGTCGTAGAAATAACCAAAGATGGGTAGGATGGAGTATAATCGATAAAGAAAAAAAGAAAGGTATTAAAAATATTAATTCCAGACTTAAACAGAATAAAGAACTTACTGAAAGTGCTAAAGCATATTATAAACAACATTATTGGGATATTCTTGAACTTGATGATATTCCTAGTCAAAATATAGCACATCAATTATTTGATACTTGTGTTAATTGTGGTAAAACAACTGCTATTAGAATTGCGCAACAATGTTGTATGATGACTATTACTGGTAAATGGAGTGAAGAACTTAAATATAATCTTATGCAATATGAATAATAAAAATAGAGTAATAACAGATATAATACTTGTGTTATGTATTATAATCATGATGATATTTATATCTAATAATTCTAATAATAATATAAATACAAAAAATCATAGTTTTAATGATACTATTATAAATACTACATATAAAGATTCTATAATTTATAATATAAAACATAGAGATTCTATAATTTATAAAATTAAAGTAAAAGCTAAATATGAAATTGAAAAAACTATTAATGCTAATGATAATGATGCTGTTAAGCAGTTTATCATATTGTCAACAGATACAGCACGATACGAGTTCTTTACAGGGAAGTAATTGTGATTCTATTATGATAAATATTATTAATATTAAACAAGCTAATGCTAAAATGTTAGAACGTCTTTTTCTTATAGATATAGCTAATGAACAAGATTCTATTATTAAACTAAAAGATAAATATATTAATCAGCAAAATAAAGAATTAACTACTTATAAAACTAATTATGGAAAAGTTTATATGGAAAATATAGAACTTAAATCTAAACAATCTAATAAAATAAAAGGTTGTACTATTGGAGGTTTTATAGTAGGATTTATATTAAGTTTATTAATACAGTAATTATGGAAAGTTATCCGTTTCTTGATTTTATAAATGAAGATAAATCTCGTTATCAACATGCTAAAGATGCTGGGTATGTTGATGACGACGATTTGTTTTTAATTGGAGATAGTGGTGGTTTTCTTATGAATATTCGTCCTGGATGGAAGTTTGTTAATACCGAACTTTTTTATGAACAAGCTACATATTTTAATAAACATAAAGGACAATATACTGCTTATAAATTAGATTCTATTCCACATAGACAATTTAGAAAAAGAGAACAATATAGACGTAAACATGGATATGTTGCACCTTGTCTTCAAAGTCCTGATGGTGTTATACATAATGTACGTATTACAGGAAGTCATTATAATTTTCTAAATTATATTCGTATAGAACAGCTTGATGAAAGAACTATTCAACATGGTAAAACGAATACTGCTAAAAAATATTATGATTTTCCAAAATTTTTTGATTCTCAGTTTTGGATGTTTCATGTAATGGAGTTTGCTGAACGTAATGGATTTCATTTACTAATTGATAAAACTAGACGAGGTGGATTTTCTTATATGATGGCTGCTGATTCTGCAAATGCTGTTAATGGAAGTTCTCGTAAAGTAGTTATTCATGTAGCTGTTGATAAAAAGTATTTAACACAAACTGGAGGTCTTAGTGATTTTGCAGTTAATAATTTAAAATTTTATGAAGAAAATACTCCTTTTGTTCGTGGAATTATGTCTACTGTTAAGTCTGATTTTAGGCTTGGTTATAAATTACCTAATGGTATGGAAGCAGATAAATCTTGGAGGTCTGCTCTTATTAGTGTTTCTGCTGCAAATAATCCTGATTGTGCTATTGGTAAAGATGCTGTCAAAGTTAAAGTAGAAGAAGTTTCTACTATGGATAATTTTGATGAATTTATGAATGTTACTGAACCTGCTATGCGTACTGGTGCTTATACTACTGGTATGTTATGTGCTTGGGGTACTGCTACTTCTGGTAATATGCAAGTTTTTGAACAGAATTTCTATGACGTTAAAGGTTTTAAGTTTATGCCTTTTGAAAATGTTTGGGATAGAGATTGTCGTAATGAAACTTGCGGTTTCTTTAAACCTTATTGTTGGGGTTTACAAGGAGAAATTAATGGAATGAAAGGAGTAGACAAATATGGAAATAGTAATATTTCTATAGGTCTTGAAATTGCTAGACAAGAAAGAATTAAGAAAAAAGAAACCGTTAAGAAATATTCTGATTATATTAATTATCTTGGTCAATATGCCAATTTTCCTGCTGAGTCATTTAGTAGTGCTTCTGAAAATATATTTAGTTCTGAAGAACTTTCTGCTTGGGAAGATAGACTTAGAGTTGATAGCGATTTACATTTTTATGTAGATGGAATGCTTGAGTTTGATGATACAAGCAAAGTTCAATTTAAATCCAATGCTAGACTTCATAAAGAAAAAAAGAAAGTTTATGATTATATTATTGGTGTACCTCGTAGAGGTCATGAACATCCTCATGGTTGTATTCGTCGATGGTTTGCTCCTGAATATATAGAAACTACTGTTAATGGAAGAACTGTAAAAGTAATACCTCAAGGTTTATATAGTATTAATTATGACCCTGTTGGTGTTAATAAAGAAAAAGACGAAATTACTCTTAAACATTCTCATAATGCTATTCAAGTTTGGATGAACCCACATTATCTTAATGGATATAAACAAAAATTAGTTTGTACTTATTATGGTAGACCTGATACTCTTGAAGAAGCTGATAGAATTTGTTATATGCTTGCTGTGTATTATGGCTGTATTGGTACCACTAATGTCGAAATAAATAGAGGTGAAACAGTTTCTAATTTTCGTAAATGGAATGCTTTAAAATATTTATCTTGTGAACCTTTGTTTGTTTTTGACCCTACATTTAAAGGAAAAATAAATAATACTTATGGATATAATATTTCTGGAGAACAACATAAATTAGATTGTGTTCGTCTTACTAAAGAATTTCTATATGAGGAAATAGGAAAAGATGAACAAGGAAATCCTATTAGAAATTTTCATAGAATATATGATTATCAAACTATTCTTGAATTAAAGAAATGGAGTGTTAAAGGTAACTTTGACCGTGTATCTTCTATGTTACTTAGAGGTATTGAATGGAAGTCTTTTAATCTTATTGCTGCTGATGAACTTGAACATCGTAAAAAATTAACTGTTGAGAATTTAGATGAAAATGATATATTAAATAGAGATTGGTATTAAGTTATGATAGATTTAGATAGAAATATAGAATTTCCTCCACAGAGAGTTCCTAATTCTCGTAAACGTGAGGAAGATTGGTATGCTGCTTGTTGTGATTTTGTAATAGCTAGAGGACTAGCTAGTAAAAATGATGACGAAGTAGAAATTAAGTATAGTGTACTTAATGGTAAAATTCCTGATTCTTTTTATAAAAAGATATTAAATCCTTATAATGCTACTAATGAAAAGTTTACTAGATTTCCTGCTACTATGCGCAATTATGATTTAATGAAAGGAATTATTCGTAGATATGTAGGAGAATATTTAAAGAATCCTCATTATTTTATTGTAGGGGCTAATAATCAAGAAGTAGTTCTTGCTAGAAATGCTAAACTTAGACAAGAACTTCGTGTTATTGTAGAACAGCAAATTGCCGCTAAAATACAAGAAAGTTATCAACAATGGATTAATGAAGGTAATGACCCTAAACAATTTGATGCTAAACAATCTATAGATGTTGAAGCTTTTATTGAAGAATTTAATAAAAATTATATAGATGATATTTCTGCACAAGGACAAAGCCTTCTTAATGTTATTAAAGATATTACTGATGATGCATTATTTTATGCTAGAGCTTATTTTGATTTTGTTACTTTTGGTGAATGCTATACATATTCTGATGTGGACGGTGAAAAATTTATTAAACGTAATATATCTCCAAGGGATGCTTTTCCTGTAAATACTGATAATATTTTTAGAGAAGATGATGATATGTTTTGTGAACGTCGTAAACTTACATATCAACAAATTATAGATGAATTTGACCAATATCTTACTGAAAAGCAAAAAGAATTTCTTAATACTTATTATGCTAAACATTCTTTAAATACTGCTTCAGAATTGTCTTTTAAAACTTATGAAAGTTATTTTCCTGATATATGTAAGAAGTTTACTAAAGAAGATAGAGAACTTCTTAGAAAGCAACCAAATATGATGAGAGATAATAATTCTGATTTATATGATGTTTGGCATGCAGTTTGGAGAGGTGAAGTAAGAAGAGCTGTTGTTACTTATATTAATCAAATTGGATTTATTGATAAACGAATAGAAGAAGATGATTACGAACTGAATACCTCTACGGGGGATATATCAATAGAATATATTTATGAACCACAAGTTTATGAATGTGTTCGTATTGGTACAAGAAATGATGCTATATATCCTTATGGAGCTAGAGCCGTAGCATTTAATCGTAAAGGTAAACTTCCATACAATGGTATTAATGAACTTCTTCCAGGTTTTGGAAAATTTAGTATTATAGATATTGTTCTTCCTTTTCAAATATTTTATAATATAGTTTCTTATCATAGAGAAATGGTTGTTGCTAAAAACAAACTTAGTATTTTACTTCTTGCTAAATCTTTGTTAGGTGAAGTTCCTGAAGATACAATATATAAAATGATTGCTGATGGTGTTTTATATATAGATGATACTAATGACCAAGGAATGCTTCGTGCTCAACAAGTTAGAACTCTTGAAACTAATATTGGTGATTATCTTACACAATTGAGTAATCTTCTTGAAGAAATTAAAGAAACTGCTAATGAACAAGTAGATATGACTCCTCAAAGATTTGGAGAAATAGCTAATAGTGCTGGTAAAGGTGTTACTGAAGAAGCTGTTATACGTGGTTCTATGGGCAGTGTTATTATAGAGTTTATGCTAGATAGTATGAGAGAACGTGATTATAATCGCGACCTTGACTATTCTAAACTAGCTTGGATTGATGGTCTTGATACTTCATATAGAGATGCTGATGGAAATATTAAATATATTAGCTTGGATGTTGACAAACATGTATATGCTGATTATATTATTAAAGCTAAAAATTCTATTAAAGAGCAAGAAAAGCTTTCTCAACTTCAACAATTTGCTTTTAGTGCTGCACAAAATGGTGATAATATGATGGCTATTGCTGCTATTGAGGGAGATAATGTTGCTAGTATTTCTAAACTTATTAAGAAATATCAAGAACAAAAAGAAGCTCATGAAACAGAACTTCAACAGTTAGAACAGCAAACTGCTCAAATGCAACAAGAATTTGAAATTAAAAAGATTCAAGTTAAAGGTGAAGAAGATAGAAAAACAAAGGAACTTGAAGGCTATCTTGACCAACAAATTGAACTTATTAGAGCTGACGCTAATATGTTAAGTTATAATGCTGAAATAAGTGATGCTAATAAAGAAGCAGGTCTTAATCGCCTTAATGCAGCAAGAGCAAGAGTTGAACAAGAAAAAATTAATGTAGAAAAACAACGTAATATTCTTGATACTTTTAATAAAGAACGTGATAGACAAGTTAAAATGCATGATATTGATACTAAATTAAAGATTGCTAAAGAGAATAAAAATAAATATGATAGTAAATCTAAAAAATAAACAGTATTAATAATAGATATATTTTTATAATAATATTTGTTGTATTATATAAAATATTTTTGTTTATTTTGAAATTTATTATTATAATTGTAATAATGTTAAATCATAAATAAATTAATATATGGATATAGATTTTGGTTATGGCTCTAATACAACAACTAATGAAGTTGTAGAGATAAATGAAAAGGTTAACCCAAATGGAAATGAAGAGGTTACTAATTTAACTACTGGAAAAATAGAAACTAAAGAGGGTACTGAAGAAATTATTGACAATCTTAATAATAATAACCCCGATAATAATAATCCAGATAATAACAATACTAACGATAACAATACTGATAACAATACTGATAACAATAATAATAATGATATAAAGCCAGGAACTACTATAGAAGTAGGCGAAGATAAATATACTATTGATGATAAAGGAAATGCTATAGATAAAAATGGCAATATATTTAAAAATGCTAATGAAGTAAATGATTGGCTTAAAGAATTTGAACAGGTTACTGAATCTGAAGAAATAAATATTAATAATATTCAAAACGCTATTAATGTAGAAATTCTTGATGATAATGATAAACCTGTTGAATTTGAAAATAGTATTGAAGGTATAAAAGCTTATATTAACGCAGTTGTAGAAACTGCTAAAGATGAGCATTACCAAACTGCTATAAATACACTTTATCAAAAATATCCTATTTTGAATGATGTATTAAATTATTATGTTGCTAACGGTAATTCACTAGATGGCTTTAATGAAATGCCTGACCGTAGCAGTATTACTATTAATGATACTGATGAAGCACAGCAAGAAGCTATTATTAAAACTGCTTGGAAAGAGCAAGGTCGTAAAGGAGATGTTGAAGGATATATACAATATCTTAAATCTTCTGGTACTTTGCTAGCTACAGCTCAAGAAGAACTTGAAGGTTTGCAAGAAGCTGATAAACAACAACGTCAACAACTTGCTGAAGAGGCAGAACGTAAAGAAAATGAACGACTTGAAACTCTACAAAATTATTGGAACGGAGTTCATGATGTTATCAAGAATAGAAATATTGCTGGTTATCAAATTCCAGAATCTATTGTTGTTAACAGAAATGGTCAAAAAATATCTGTAACTCCCGAAGATTTCTTTACATATCTTTATAGAGTTGATGAAGAAGGATATTCAGCTTATGAAAGAGATTTAGCTAAAGATACTCCTGAAAGTAGAAGAGATGATGAGATTCTTCGTGCTTATCTAAAATTTGTTGGTGGTAATTATTCTAATCTTGTAGAAATGGCAATAAATAAAGAACAAGTTAATAAACTTAAATTTAGAGCTAAAGAGAACAGAGCTACTGCTAGAATAACACCTCCTGCTAATACTAATAACAAAAATAATATTGATTTTGGTTATAATTAAAAATTAAAAAAGTTTGAATTATGTACAAAATGCGAATTCTTGGACAGACTAAGTATGAGGATAGAGGATACTCTAATGAAGAGAGTATTGCTTATCTTCAACTTCAAAAGCCTGTCGAAATTAATTCATTCCTTACTTATAATTATGGTATGGATGATGACCGTTTCCCATTGTCGTTTATGACTGAGGGTCAAGGTAGTTCTGGTACAGTAGATGTTCCTACAGTTCAATGGACTTGGAATACAATGGGTCGTATGAAATTTACTGATTTTGTAACTTACTTTAATGAAAGTAATACTAAGCCAGGTCTTGGTGGTGCTGAATTTGAAGTTCACTTCTCTACTCATTGGTTTATTGAGCAGTATGGTCTTATTGCTCCTGATGGTATGACTCAGGTTCGTATTCAGAAAGACCTTGGAGAATCTCCTTATGGATATGGTTATATTCTTAAGATTACTTCTCCTAATCCAAATGCTTTTGTTGACCCTGATTTGTTGGCTAAAGGAAAGTATTGGAGTATGTCTGCTCCTACTGTTTCAGAGTCATATTCTAAGGGAAATCGTAGTAATAGTATGGGACCGGCTAAGATGACGTCTCAACTTGAGTTTAAGCGTTATTCTAAAGAAATAGCTGGCAATCTTGCTAATGTTATTACTGAATATGAGTTTAAGAATGCTTCCGGTGGTTCTAATAAGCTGTGGATAAATGAGGAAATGAGGCAGTTCAATTTGACAATGCGCGTTATGAACGAGGAGCGTCTGTGGATTGCTGAGTATAATCGTAATACTAACGGTGAAGTTCTTCTTAAAGACCGTGATAATGGTAAACCAATTCCTCATACATCAGGTATGCTTGAGATTTGTCGTGAGTCTAATTATGATACTTATGGTGAGTATCTACCTCTGATGAAGATTAAGAGAACTATAGGTGATGTTCTCGACCGTGATACTGATACTGGTAACATGGATATTGTTCTTATGGGAGGTAAAGGTTTCTTGGAGGACTTTGATGAGGCTATGAAGATTGATGCTAAAGAGAATGGATTCCTTACTCCTCTTGGAGAAAAGGAGATTCAAGGTTCTGGTAGTGGTCTTGAGTATGGTGCTTATTTCCGTAAGTATAAGACTGTTGATGGTCATACTATTACCGCAAAGCATTGTTCGTTCTTTGATAAGGGTACAATTGCAGAAGCAGCTAAACAGAATGGTATGATTCATCCTCGTTCAGGACTTCCAATTACTTCTCATCAGGCTTGTTTTATTGATTGGTCTTCTTATGAGGGACAACGTAATGTTCGTATGGTTCGTCAAAAGGGTCAGATTTATAAAGCAAAGGTTATTGAGGGCATGACTGATATTCCTGCTTGTTGGGGTCTTCCTAATACTAATCATGCAGCTACTGAGGTTGATATGGCTCGTTATGAGATTAAGTCTTCTCTTGGTCTGCAAGTTAATAACTCAACAAAGATGTTCTTGTTGAAGTGCGTATTGTAATTATTTAAATAAAAGAAAATATGAGTATAGAGTCTGGAGATAGCATGAAATTTGGATTTGGTAAACCAAATGCTAATAATAATGAACAAGACGTAAATAACACGCCCGTAGAGGGAGAAGTAGTTAATTCTGCTTCTACCTCTATTGCTGATTCTGAAGATAATACAGATTTAGAATATACTGATAGAAAGTCTATTACTATAAATCTTGTTAAAACTTATTCTCTTTATCGTAGAGTAAATGATAAAGTACTTCCTAAACGCCAAGATTATATAGGGAGTTGTGTTAAATCTTCGAGAATGCTATCAGCAAATAAAGGTGAAGTTGAAGCTTATTTTCCTAATATTGTTGGTCTTTCTCCTAATGATAAAGATTTCGTTATGAGAGTAAAACAATATTTAAATAATATTCGTATTCCTATTGATGAACTTGGTAGAAAATTCGATATTAGTTTTCATTACTATCATAAAAAAGATTATCTTAGATTTAAGAGAGAAGAAGAGGAAATAGAAACAGCTTATCAAGCAACTCCAAAACAATCTATAAAACAACTTCGTGAAGCTCTTAATGAAAAAATAACTAAGATTAATATTCTTGAAAGTACTAAATATAAATTTGGTTATCCTATAAATGTAGATGATTATATTGTTTATAGACATTGTCTTTTCTATCATGACGTAGCAAAAGATATTTCTCTTATAAATAGTGATAATAATATACGTTTCTATTTTAAAGATGACCAAAAAGAATCTGAAAAACTTCGTAAATATCGTATCGAAGTTAATTCAGCAAAAAGTAATTATGTTACTTGTTGTTCTGATGATAATATTTTTGATGCTGTTTATATTCAGTATTGCGTTTTGAATGGTTATCCTGTTATATCTTCTATGAGTAAACCTAGACTTGATAAAGAAATTGAACTTGACAAGTTTAGTAGTAGCGAACCTATTAAATTCAATAAGATTTTTAAGAACAAAGACTTGAAACTTATTGGTACTATAGAAATGCTTATTGCTAGAGGCGAACTTGTTCGTTCTCAGTATAATCAAAATATAAGTACTCCGGAAGGAGATTTTATAGGAGCTAATATGACAGAAGCTATAGCTTATTTTAAAAACCAAGATAATACTTCTATAGTTAATGCTTTTTATAATAAACTAAAGAATATTTAATATGGATATACAACAAATGCACACAACGTTCCGAGTATTAGGACAGCAAATGGGTGCTCAACTTATTAGAGGTATACTTCCAGAAAGTATTGATGTTTATATTAATAATGTTATTATAGAAAAAACTCAACAGGAACTTGTTAATGGTGTACGTACTGCTTTTCAAGAAAATGTTGATACGCAGCCATCTACTATGTCTCCTATAAATGTTTTTAGAAGTTTGTATCGTACTGCTAGATATAAAATAGATGTTCTTGATAATGATAATTTGCCTAAAGTTTCATATTATAATGAAGCAAATGGTTTTCATATTATCAATATTCCTGTAGTAGGGTCTAACGTTACACTTGAAAATGGAGAATATTGGATTAATCCAATGATGTTCTTAGGATTTAGTGTAGAATATGCTAATACATTAAGAGGTAATTCTGTTGCTTGTAGACTTATAGGTTCTGATGTTCTTGAAACAACTCTTAGGGATTTCTGTAACGGAGCAAGTAAAGATTCTCCTATAGTTTGTTTAAGTTCAATTCCTGTAATTCAGCAGTCTATTGAGCAAACAGATGCAATATCTAAAGAACAAGTAGAAATTTATACTAATACTAAAGCATGTGATATTAAATATCTTAATATAAAATATGTTAAAAGTCCTAATGTTGTTAAATATGATATCGACCCTGCTAAATGTGTAAATTGTGATTTGCCTATTTATACTCATTTTGAAATTGTTCAACGTGCAGTATATAAATTCTTTGAGTCTGTTGGTATGACTAGTTCTAATAATCAAAGACAGCAACAAAGACAATAAAATAATAATTTAAATTAAACGAATATGCGACAATTTCTTTTAGCTAAAAACGTTGCTTATGCTTCTGGTGCCGATTTGTCTGCTGTAGCAGATGGGGCTATTGGCGTTTTTTATAATAATGATGGAGTGCTTACTGCATCTGCCGATGGTACAGAGTTTACAAAAGAAGCTATGCTTGTACTTGGCCGACCAAGTGATAAAGGTGGTCCTATAGTACTTCCAATTTTCAAAAATAACTTTAGTTTCGTTAAGGGTGAGTATTCTGCTGCAACTACATTTGAAGCAAATATGACACTTACAGCTCCTATAAAGATTGGAGATTACTCTGTAATTGTTGCTCTTAAAGGTACTAAGTTTAATGAGCGCAATAAGTGGACAGCTATGGTTCATATTACTGATACAACTATTACTGCTTCTGACCTTGCAAAGAAAATTGCTGATAATATAAACTATAATAGTAATACTTCTGGAGTTAAAGCTACTGTGGCAGGTGCTGTTCTTACAGTTAAAGCAAATAAGCCCGGTGTAGATTATACAATAATAGGCGCTGATGAACTGTTTGGTATAGATGTTACTACAGTAACAGACGGCATTCCTGCATTTGGTGATGCTAAATATGTTCAAGATTTGGCAGAGAAAGCTGCTGCTGATGCAGGTATTGAATATACATATCGACCTGCTTATTGTGATATATATCCTAATTATCCTCTCAATCCTTTGAAGAGTGATGATACTACAGATACTGGATTTACAATTTTCACACTCCGTTTTGCTGAGCCACGCGATGTTAAAACACGTGATGAAGTAGTAAATCAAATTATTCAAGTTGCTTTCCCAACAGGTTCTGCCGCTATAGATACATTTGAAACTGTATGTGAAGGTATTGCAGGATAATATTATTTAAAAGAGGTTATTGCTATTAGTATTATATATTAATAATAATAACCTCTTTTTACTTATAAAAATATGGATATATTGGGTCAATCACTTGCTCAAGGTATAATACCTGCTATTATAGTAGTAATTTACTTAATAGCTATTAAAATTATTGATAATAAAAAAGAACAGAAACAAGTCAAACTTACTTCTGAATTAATACAGTCCATATCTAATATTAGTTCTTTTATTACAGCTCTTACTAAAAATACTATTCAAAGAGATAAAGATAAATGTAAAATAGCTATTAATGATTCTATTAATGCTTCTGCTTATATACTTATAAAGTTTGTTGCAGATACAATAGTTAATAATCATATAGATACAAATAAAGAATCTATAATTGCAAATATTAAAAATTTAGTTAATGCTGAATATTATAATATATGGAGTTCTTTAAATATATATGAAATAAATGGAAGTAAAGTTTCTAATTATCTTAAGAAAGATTGGATTGAACAAATAGAAAATTTTATAATAGAATCTATATATAATAATGTTCTTAGTAAAGAAGAACGAATAACTAGTTTTGCTAATAAAATAAATATTAAATTTCAGAATATAATTACTTATATAATTAATAATGCTATAAAATAATATAATATGATTAATGAATCAAATTTTTTAGTTAGAGAACGATTACTTGAAGAATATACTAAATTATTCATCAAGCGTAATAATGATACTATAGATAAACTACGACTTGGATTTGTAGAAGAAGATTGTTCTATTCCTACATTAAATATTATAACTCATTGTATAGAGAATATGGAAATATTTAATAATGAACAATTAAATACTTTGTCTAATTATTTAAATAAGTTATCTTATGTCTGATTTGTTAAAACCTGTATATGTTAAAGACAAACGAGAAGATGAGTTTGTTGAAATTCAGCCAGAATATGTTTATATGACTATTCCAGCTGATTATGTTTGTATATATCATAAAATACTTATAATGCTTACTGATTTTGGAGTTGATTTGCTTAAAGATTGTGAAGCTTCTTGTAAAACTAAAAATAGAAAAGTAGTTGATTGTTTTAATATGTTTAACGCAGCAGTTGCTGCTAGAAAATTAAATCAATTTAAACTTGCTGAAACTCTTATAAATTATATTAAAGGTCAAATAGATTTAAATTATAATGGTAAAGCTACTTCTCCGGAAATTATATTCCCTGTAGATGAAGAAGGAAAACTTAATGCTCTTGTTGGTTGTGGAAACAAACCTAAATTTACTGTTGATGTTGAAACTGGCAAACTTTATGAAGAATATATTAAAAAACCGGAAAGTGTTTTTGTTCTTGGTGACAATGATAAGTCAACAGACTTGAATGTCTCTATGGGCAAGTAATTATAATCAAATTCGTCTATTATAGCTATTTTTAGCTATATATTACATTTAAATATATGTGCTGATAGTTTGATTTACTTATTTTAAATAAACATTGTTATATGCCTTAAACTAAATAAAATAATTAACAATTATATGAAAACGCAAAAAGAAGAGCTTGGTAAAGTTAGTCTTACTGCTAATGGACAATGGGAACCTCATATTAGTTATGAAAGACTTTGTCTTGTTCATGATGGTTTCTTTGCTAGTTACCTTAGTAGAACTGATGTTCCAGCTGGAATTCCTTTGACAGATACTAAGTATTGGCAACCTATTGCTAATCTTAGAGATGATGTACGTCTTGATTATGAGTCCTTTAAAAAGTGGGTTATTGAAAACTTTGAAGATTTTAAAGAAAATGTTCTTAGTGACCAAGAATTGTTTAAAAAATATGTACAAGATAATATTAAAAACATTTGGTACTATGTTCATCATTTAGTTCCTGAAGTTAATTGGGATGATGTGAGAGTTCTAGTTGTTAACTGTGTAAAAGAAATGGTTAACGATGGTGTTATTAAAATAGGCATTACTACTGTTAAAACATTTTCTGATTTGGAAAATGAAAAATATAGACTTCCTGGAAATTTTGTATATGTTCGTGATGAGAACAAATATTATACTTTTAATAAAGATGAAAAGTGGTATCAAATGCCTATTATATATATAGGTAATGAAGAACCTGGCGAAGTACTTTGGATTGACCCTCAAGAAAATATTGATGTTCCTGCTACTAAAGATGAAGAACTTGAAAGTATAAGAGCTGCTCTTACAGAACTTCAAGAAAATGTTCATGAACTTAAAAGACTACAAACAATAGGTATTATTCCTGGAAATTCTGTAAATGGTTATAGAGAGATTCTTATGAAGATTGCAGAACCAGAAAGACCTGAAGATGTACCTGATGATGTTCCTGAAAATGAAGATGATGTAGATAAACCATCACTAGAGCCTGCTGAAAATACAGTTACTTGTATTTGTTGTAAGATGGACGAAGCTACTAATTTTACTAAAAATAAAGCAGACCTTGTAGATGGAGAACTTATTTTTTATACAGATAAACTTAAGTTTGGTGTTTATTATAAAGGTAGATTTTATATGAATGGCTCTGGAGATAGCGGCTCTGGTGGAGGTGGAGCTGGAATTACTCTAGATGATTTATATAGTCTAAATCTAGAAAAGCTTAATTTTACTAATGGTATTGATAATTATAAAGTATATGTAGATGATAATGGTAATATTAAAACATTACAATTTACTGATTCTATAACTAAACCTGGAAATCCTGATGCTACATGGGGAAATTATATTTCTCAGTATTTATGTATAAATAGTATTTATTGTGGAGGAGATGTACATGAAGATTGTTTATGTACACATAATTATGTAGAATTAGCTAATGCTTCAAATAAAGATATTAATTTAAATGGACTTTCTTTATTATATACTGATGGAACTAAATTAAATACATCTGATATTGGATATATATGGGATGTTCTTGAACTAGAAGGTGTTATAAAAGCAGGTCAAACTTTTGTTATTAGAGGTGCTAGATGTAATACTGATAAGAATGCTTTTATTAAAGTTGATTCTTATGATATGATTTGGAAAAAGAATAATAAACCTATTAAGTTTACTCAAGAACCAAGTAGTTTTTATCTATGTGCTGGTAATGAATATAAAAAGCTTCTTGAAAATCATACTCTTAATAATCCTTGGGAAAGTAAAACTATTAAAGTGGGTTATATTGATTCTTGTGGATTTGGTGTAGGTTCTGTAGGAGAAGGTAGTGCTACATTTACTGTAGCTGATGATTGGAAAAAGATATTATTTGTTAGATGGTTTATGTTAGAACCTGCTAAACAAGGAAATAAAGCTTATTCTGCTCGTAAAACTACTGACCTTTGGACTTATATTAATCTTGAGAAACAAACTACAGCTTTAGGTAATAGCCTTCAATATTATTATCCTGATGATATTAAAGCTAAATATAAGCCTATGGCTTCATATCTAGGAAAAACATTTTTTGCTAATAAAAATAGTTTTGATGATAAACATGCTAATTATATAAATTGTACCTTTGGTATACAAGCTACTGATAATGGAAATGGAGCTACTAGATGCTTTAACTGGGAT
>NFZD01003831.1_pt1 | contig 99679 bp, 83 predicted proteins | sample 1095381 | NCBI WGS metagenome assembly NFZD01 (sample SAMN03609891, study PRJNA323583) | gut metagenome | isolation source: feces | host: Rattus norvegicus | place: Denmark: Riget | collected 2013 | reverse complement strand
CCTCCTTTATTTGATTGAATGTTTAATTTTAATCATATCATCACTTAATTCATCAATCTTATCCCATTGTCTTTTCTGGCTTTCTCTCACTTTGTTTTTATACTCGTCAAACTCACGAATATGTTGTTTTAATTCCTCATCCCTTTCATCCATTTTTTCTGTAATTCTGTCCATCTTAGAAACAAGTTCTGCCATTGCTTTTGTATTATCATTCAATGGTTTAAATAATATTGCAAATAATCCGATTAGAGAGGATAAACCAACAACTAACATTCCTATAAATTCCGATTGCCCCATCAACTACCTCCTTTTAATTCCACTTGCTATTGTTCTACCTGTTTCTTCTTCTATTCTTTTAATTTCATGCTCCCTTATGCTTGTTTTAAAAACTGGTTCTCTCGATTCCAAAATAGCAACTGCCATTTCCAAACCATTATACAAACCGACCATATAATCATCTGCATTTGTTTCAATTGTTTGTTTCTGTATTCTGTGTATCTTCTTTAATTCTTTTACTTTTCTTCTTAGCATTTTACCCCGCCTTACTATTTGTTTTGATTTCTTTTACATCTGCAACCGTATAACGGTCTAACGCATACCACAACGCACTAAATGTATGTGGGTCAATATTAAATTCATCATAAATTGCATTCCCTTTTGAGTCCTTTTTATACGTCAAATCTTTTAACTCTCTGATTGTGTTCTTACATCTAGGAGAACATACTATCTTGTTAAATCGTTTCATCTTCTTTGTGTTCTGCAAACGACTTCCAATATACTTTTTTGCTCCATACATATTATACCCTTGCTGTCTGTAAAACTGAATTGTTTTAGGTTCTGCGCTATCCGCACAAATAGGTTTGTCACACCTCTCTGCTCGTTCTGCAACCGCTATTACATCATCTCTCCTACAAAATCTATCATCTGTGATTTTATTCATATAAACCTCATCATAGATATATAATATTTTGTTTTGGTCATCCACACAACAACTAATAAGTGCATTATAACTCTCTTCAAAACCAAAATCAAGACCAAAGAAATGGAACTGTGCGGAAATATTGTTCACTGCGTTTTTAAACTCTTTACTATTTTTCGCAACAACAAAGTTTGGTAGTACCAATGTTCCGCTTGCTCCAAACCTTCCCCATCTTGCAACAATCCACAATCTTTTGTCTGTTTGTTTTAAGCTGTCCAAACGTCTAATGTAAGAAGTTGGTAAAAATGGATTATCTTCCGGTAAACTGTGGTGATAATATATACTATTTTTTTTGTTTACCAATGTTCTACGCCTGTAAACCTCTTCTGCATCTTGTATCACTTCTTCTTTTCCTTTATCATCCGTATTCACAAAGAATGTGTTGTATACCCAATTTTCCTTGCCTACAGGGTTTGTAGTAAGGAAGAAGTGTAAAGATACTTTAGGCTCTCTGACACGCCCTAACAACTCTGTATACGCTTCATACCGTATCTCGCTACATTCTTCCATCCACACGATAGAAACTCCGTGTATGGACTTAATTTTTTCCGTATTGTCCATCCCTCTGAATATGATTCTTGAACCATTTGGAAACCTAATTTCTAATGGGCTTGAAATTGCTATAACTTTTCCTGTCTTTGACTTTCCATTATATCGAATCACTTCATCCGATAACAAATCCATTGTTTCTAATATTTCTTTAAATAGCGCAAAACATGATTCCTTGATTGTCTCTCTAACCTGTCTAACAACTAACGCTGTTCTTTTTTCTTCTAATAGCTTCAATATAATCTTTAATGCTACATGATAACTTTTTCCACTTCCATAGCCACCAAACAATAAATACTGTTCATAATCCCAATCAGTAAGAAACGAAGCAAAACGGTTTGATACTTCAACATTTACATTCATATTGTTTGCTCCTTTTATTTTATATACACAAAACAGATATGTTAAATTTACATAATTTTGGGGAGTTGATGTAAATAAAAACCATATCTGTTTTGTTATATTTATTATACCATATTTAATTTTTGTTTGTCAAATTTATTCAAAAATTTCTTTCAATAAATCAATACAATCTTTCATTTCTTATTTATTCACAACATTCACTTCTTCATTGCGTTCTTTAATCTTTCTTATTCAATCCAGAGACATTAGCCATATTATCTGCGATATATAACAATGCCTTGTGTCCATTTCTAATCATTTCCATTTCACCTCTGCTTAACTTTAACTGTTTCTTTCTTTCTCCAATAACACTAAGCAATGTATTAATACCATTTACAACCGCACATTGTGATTTTTCAATTTCTTTCAGATGTTCTAAAATCTGCTTGTTTGTTACTTCCTGTTTTGTTTCTTTGTTCTCACTCATGTTTTGTTCTCCTTTACTATTTGGTCTATTTGTTTTTATGGTTTTATCATACCACACTATTAGTGGAATGTCAACCTCTTAATAGTTTATTTTTTTAAACCCTTGTTTCAATAAAGATTTGAAATGATTGTTTCCCTCTTCTTTATTTTTAAAACTAATAATATCATTATAAACTATTGTTCCATCAGGCAAATGATAAAATTGTGATGTTTCTGGTACTCCCCAGACATTTCTTGAATAACAATATCTTTCCATTATTCCATCTTCATTGTGTCTTATTATATTGATTTTTTATCTACCATTTTGTTTCCTCCTGTTTTGTTTTATTTGTTTTATTTGTTTTATTTGTTTTCTTCTTTATGATTCTATTATATCACAACATAACACAAAGTCAATACGTTTTGTAAAACTTTTTCAAACAAAATAAAAAGGACAGAAACAATGTTCTGCCCCTTCCTCTTAGATTCCCTTAATGGGTATCTTGATAATCGGATTGTAGTCAATGTACTTTCTGTTCTTTCTTGACCTTCCTTTGTTTGATGTGTCCAGCCTTACAATGTTACTGCCCCACTTCTTACGCAACAACTCAAACTGCTCTTTTTCCCTTTCCATGTTACGGTACATTGCACAACCGCCCTTTTGTTCTGACTGTCTACAAACATAATGATATTTGTTTAACCGCAATGCCCCTCTATACAGATTCATGTTCTGTAAAGTCATGTCATAATCTTCTTTTAACGGAAGTCTTTCATCATACCTTAATTCATTCCCCTTCAAGAAACACTGGAAAGGTCCGCCTATGTAGGATGTAGTGCTGAATGGTGAATACTGCCGATATGACATTGTATCACTGTTACAATTCAATCCCCAGAATTTGAATCCCCAATCATGGCACAATAAAGAATAACGATATAAGAAATCCAGTATTTCATCTGATTTTACTTTTACTTTCTCATACGCATATGTTCCATCCTCTGACATTTCAAAATGTTCAATTGCTCGTAAATCATCATCAATCAATAACACAATATCTGCACCATTTTCAAACTCTGTATCAAGGATATAATTACGAACTCTGCACAGATTTCCCTGTACACCTTTCGGACACTTCACAATGTTTTCTGTATGTTTCGGGTTGAAATCCAGATACGCTTCGTACTCTTCTGGTGCAACATAAACTTTACAGAAAGGAATATAACTTAGCGTCTCCACCTTATACCGTTTATAAGACGGACAAGCAACAATGATTTCTTTCCCCTTATACTTCATTACCCTGCACCCTTTCTAACGCTTTCTGTCCGTCTAGCACCCTTCCTACTCCTGCTCGCATACCGAATGACTTCTTGTTCCCTTCCTTCTTTGTTGGGTACGCCTTTGCTTTCTCGATTCCAAACAATCCCATAGCATTGAGCCAATCAATCTTATTGTTGAACTTCAACACAATGTAGTTGTTCTCTTCATTCAATATCTCTGTGAATGGCACATCTGGTTCAACTTCTATTGTTTCATCTTCCAGTGCATCAATACTAAATCCGAACACTTCCATGTCAATGTCTGATTTTAGAAGTTCACTGATTTCTTCGTTAATCAATGTTTCGTCATAACTTGATTCTGCTGTTTTGTTTTCAATCAATCGCCAAGCCTTGATTTGTTCCTCTGTCATATCATCCAGACAGATTGTAGGCACTTGTGTCAGTCCTGCTTTCTTTGCCGCAAGGATTCTTCCATGACCTTCTACTACATTGTCCTCGCTGTCGATTGCTACTGCTCTATGTTCAAAGAACCCAAACTGTTTAATGCTATTCGCAATTCGTTCAACCTGTTCTTTCGGATGTTTCTTTGCGTTCTTCTTATATGGTTTTAACTCTCTAATATTTCTGTATGTTATCTTGATACCACTTGCTTTTGTTCCCATGTATTCTATGCCCCTTTCTATATTCTTTGTTCTGTCTTTGTTCTAAATGGTATGTTATGTTCTATTGTTCTTTGTATACTTGTTATATACTATTCTTGTATGAACTCATAGAACTATTCTAATAATCTTTGTTCTGTTCTATGTATTTTTTCTTCTTTGATTTGTTCTATCTGTTTTAAATTTCCTAACAAATACTTTAATTGTTTAATGCATATTTCTATGTCTGCCATTTCTTCTGCTATCATATATTCTGCATGAATCATATCTGTCTGGCAGGTTTTGTCTCCCTGTAAGATTCTCTGATACTTGCTTAACGCTTGTATGAGTTCTCCACATTCCTCTGTACACTGTAGCAATCTGTTTTCAATCCCAAACTGTTCTGCTTGCTTTCTTGTGTATTTATCTATCTGTATTTGTTTTAATTCTGCATCAGTTTCCATTTGCTTTCACCTCAAACAATGTTATGTTATTCAAATAACAATACTCCATAATGTCTTTGTATTCTTTTGTTATCTCATTCGGCAGATAGGTATAATATACGTTTTCGTCCCTTCTTCCCTTTACATGCTCAAACATCAATGTTCTGTAAATCTTCACATCTTTGTTTTTCAACAATGCAATTCCACTACCGATAGAATACATCTTGGGGTAGTTTATGGTTTCTTCATACTCATATACAACATATACGGTATGTGTCTGTGATAGCCCTTTGATTGGCATATCATATCTGTCTGTAACAGAAATCATACTAACCACCCTGCACCCTGCTTCAAACTCTGCTTCTAGTTCCTTTTCCAAGTCAACCACATCAAGGTCATATTGTTCCACTTTCTGTTTTGTCATGTTCCTGTTCTCCTTCCCTTAACTTTAACCATGCAATCACATTTTGTACAATGTCTTGTTCCAATGCTTGTTCTTCTGTCATGTTATGCCTTTTTGCATATCCTCTTACATAACGCCCTATTTTCTTTTTAACTTTGTTTTACTCTTTGCCATGTTCTCCCACCTTTTCGGAAAACATATACATTTGTTCATCATAGATTAATTTGATTCCTGCATATTCTTCTGTTAGCTTTGCCATTTCTGACATCTTTACTGTTCCTTTGATAAATGCTTCATAAAGGTTAATACAATCTTCTACAAACTTTGGTATTCTCTTCTTTGCTGACTTTTCCCAATAATCTGCAATTAACACATTTGTAGGAATTACTAACATCATAGTTTGTATTTGTTCTGCAATATCATTTACCTTTTCCATCACTAGCTTTTTCGCTTTTTGTTGTTCTTCTTTTCTGATTCTCTGCTCTATTTGTTCTAACTCATAAGCAGTCAATGTATATGTTTTTGTTTTCTTTGTTTCTTCCCTTTGTTTTCTCCTTAACTCTGCCCTACTCATGTTCAACCTCTATTCTGTATATAAAATATACTGCTGCTGTTCTCCATTCTTCCCATTGTTCAGAATCTTAATTTGTCCATAGACTTTTGTTGTAACTTCTTCTCCTGTTTGTTTATCATATGTAACAATTGTAACTGTTCCTGTACTATTTTGTTTTGGTATATCAATTACCAAATTCTCTGTTTTTGTTTTAACTGGTTCTTCTGTTTCATTGTGTATATTGATTTGTCCTATTACATACTTACCAAATAAACATCCTGTAACTGTTAATAAAATTAATGTAACCATTATTAATAAAGCTTGTTTTATGTTCTTCATTCTTCTATGCTCCTATTATACTTTGTTCTCCTGTGTTCGTCAAGAAATTTTTATAAAAAGTTCCTTTTGTTTTATATTTTTAACAATCCACTCTAATTCGGACATATGCTCTAAACCTTGTATTTGCCTATTTAAGCGACTTTTATCTTCAATGGGTATACTTCTTAAGGGTTGACTGTGTTCTTTCATTATTTCAACGATTCCACACTTTGTACAACTATCCCTCATAGATATCTGTACCCCACTCTTCCTCTTCTTTCTCGTTTATCCAATCTGTCTCATTTTCCACATTCCAGATTTCTTCTTCGTCTGCTTCATTTGGTTGGTAACTTTCCCCTGTTGCTACAAGATTAATTGTTACGTTGCTCGTAACTTTTCCAGTGTTCTTGAACATATCTAATTTGTCCATCATGTTTGTAATTTCTTTAATTGCAGACACATCACCGGAGATTCCTTTTTGAAACAACGCTACCATTAACAAGGAACGGTTTGTCAACTCTTCGTCCGTGAATCCAAAAGAACGCAATATTTGTTTCTTTTTATCACTGTTTGTTTTCATCTCAAGTAGCTGTCTCATACAGTTCTGCAATGCCATGTTCTGTTCTTTCTTTTTCTTCCTTGCTTCCACTCCCATTTTCGCAATCCTTTGTCTTTCTTCCTTTGACCGCTCACTAAGCGGAATTAGATTACTTGCTTCTTTTACTTCTCTTCCTTTTCTTCTTCCCATACTATCTTTTTTACCTCCTGCTTTTTCTTTATTTTATATATAAAAGGCAGAGAGAAATACCCCCTGCCTTTAAATAAAATATAATCTGTCATTCTTTTTAAGGAGTAACGTCATGGACAAAATTTAAACGAGAAAATAATTTTGCTAACAAAATGACAGATTATATTTTTTCTTTTTTATCGGTAGGCATTTCCATCTATCGGCTACCACTTATTTATACCAATCCAAGTATAACTCCATTTATGTAAATTAGAATACCATACTTTGTTTTATTTGTCAATCACTATTTTACTGAAAATGGTTTGCACGAAAAATAGTAGAACGATTAATATTATCATGCTTTTTATTTTTCCTCACAACTTCATTTTCCTTTCTGTACTTCTTATAAGCTTCACACTCTGCGTGACATTCTATAGAACGTTTTTCACAACCCTTACACGGTACTTTCACATTATAACAGTCCTTTCTTTTTTAGGTATTCTTCTACATCACATAAATACAAGATTGCTTGTTCCATATCTTCATCTTCGATATCAATGAATCCTTGTTCATTCTGCTTTGTAAATCTGTGTAGCGGTAATGGGAATCCCCTTTCTGTAACATTGTTCAGCTTATACCCAACCTCTTTTATGTACTTTATAAACACCGAAAACAGAGTTGACAACACAATCATTATAACAACATCATCTGTTATTTTCAGAATTAAAATAGGAACTAGAATTTGTATCAATGTTGCTATCTTGTCTAATTCTTCTATGATTCCATACTTCAAGCTTTTTGTCATTTCTTTTACTGTTCGAATCATCACTTGTGATAATTTATATAGTTTCTTTTTTCCCTTTCTGTGACTCATAAAATTACCCCTTTCAAACTTTCCTTTAATGCTTCCAATCTTTTCTTTACCCTTTCACGATATGGTTTCATTTTACAGGTTTCGCACATGTATTTGTTTTGTTTCATAAAAAAACTTCCTGTTACTTCTCTGCAAATATCACAATGTCTTTCCTGTATCTTTTCTTCTTCTTCCACAACATAGACTGTTAATCGCACTCTGCACAACATACTATCATCTCTTACTTTCTCTATCCGATATGCCAGATGCCCAGAATTGTTCACAGCTATGATGTTTGTGGATAACCACTTACAACATTCCAGATAAGCCTTTTTTGTTGTTCTATTTTGGAAATTCTTTTCTATAATTCTTGTGCCTGCTATTAGTTCCATTTACTCTACCTCCGAAAGTTTTTGCCTTGCCTTTACTGCACTTTTATCTGCCAACTCATTTAATACGTCTCCATTGTGTCCCTGTACTTTTACAAAGCGTATATCTAATTTCTTCTCATAAACTAAACGAAACAACTTTTCCCATATGTGCTTATTTTTTACTGGCTTACCTTCTTTTGTTAACCATCCATTGTTATGCCAATTCAACAACCATCCTTTCTTTATAGCGTTCACCACATACGCACTGTCGCAATATATAGTCACCTGTTTACTTTTACCCTTATAGGCTTTTACTAACGCCATATAAACCGCTGTTAGTTCCATTTCGTTATTTGTTGTATGTTTTTTGTTTCCGGTAACAACATTTGTTTTAATCCCGCTACTGCAAGGCACTATCTCCACATAAGACCATCCACCATTTCCGGGGTTACCACTACAAGCACCATCTGTATAAAACGTTGTATTCTTCATAGCCTTATACCTCTTCTTCTTTTTCTTTTTTGATATCTGCGTATATTTTAATTATCAACTTTGCAACAACTTCCCACAATATTTTTCCATATACATTTCCTATCCACTCTCTTGTTTCTCTAACCCTTAAAACACTTACGTTGTAAAAAACAAATTTTTCCTCAAAATAGAAATTAATTCCCTGTGTCTGATATTTGTACCTCTGCATTATCCCTTGTAACGCCTGTTCTAACAATTCCAATGGTGCTTGTTCTGTTTTAGTGTAGTTATTCTTTTCCAGAATCCTTGCAACAGGTTTTACTTTCCATAAGAATTTGTTTAACTGTTCTAAGTTGTTTCCTTTTGTACAATCCAAATCTAATATACTTTCTGTTTTCATATTTCATTCTCCTAAAAAAGGACAGATAAGATTTCCACCTACCTGCCCTTTGTTTTACACTTTATATACTGCTAACGCATATTGTCCATACCGATTGAGTTAAATCTCCCAGTCATCATCATCTTCATCTTCTTCGGACTCTGCTTCTGCTTCATCTGCTTTTTTCAGAAGTTTCACATATGCTTCGGCTGACTGCTTTGTTTTTGCTTTGATTCCTCTGTCACAACACATTTTGTACAGTTCTTTTGCTGTCTTCCCTGCATATGCGTCCGTCTCTTCTTCTTCGTCCTCTTCATCCCAGTCATCCTCTTCTGATTTTCCTTCGTTTGCTTTTAAGACTGCGATAAGGCTTGCTTTGTCTCGTTTCTTACACTGGGAAGAAATTCCTCTATCACAGCATAACTTGTACAGTGCCTTAGATGTCATACTCTCATAATCATCCTCTGACTCTTCCGGTTCTTCAACTTTTGTTGTTTTCTTGTCTTTTGAAGCTTTCTCAGGTGCTTTGTCTTTCTGCTCTTCAGCTTCTGACTCCACATTACCAAAGTCTTTTAATCCTGTCTCTACAACTCTTGCTGTTACTTTTGGAACTGCTTTCAAAATGTCGCACAATACTTCTGTTCCGTCTCTCATAACCGCTACTGTAAGCAATGGGAATCTACTACCAATTTCTGCAACCGATTCTAAATCTGTTCCTTTCAATAATACCTCTGCCGCTTCATAAGCTAACCAATTCTTTGCCATTGTTTTTTTCTCCTTTTCTTTCTTTTACTTTTTGTTTGTTGCTTTATCATTTAGAAGTTACCTTCATTTGATACTGTTATTATACTATTCTATGTTTTGTTTGTCAACACTTTTTTAAAAATCTTCTTCTTTTGTTTTCTCATACATAGTATCTTCAAATTCTTCTGTATTGATTCCTACTTTTTCACAGGCTTTATCAATTGCTAGTTTTAATCTAGCCAATCCTTTTCTATCCAAAATGCCTAAGCCACCTTTTAAATAGATTCCTGTTTGTTTACCTTTTTCTTCTGCAACAAATTGCTCCTTTACTGCATATCCTAAGAGTTTTCCATCTTCTTTGTTATAAACTTCTGAAATTACAATGTTTCGTTTTTCCTTAAACCGTTCTCTTGAAAGTGACTTAAAACTTAGTCCTCCCATTCTTCGCCACCCCCTTCACTATTGTCTGGTAACTCGATAATAGCTTGGAAACGTAACTGAATATATTCCTCGTCCACCAATGAGCAAATGTTGTCCAGATTCACATTGTCAACTAAAGACTTGAATGGAATGGTTGCATTACCATCTTTGTCAAAACTGATTCCACCTAATGTAAAGATACCTAAACTCATCGGATTGCCACTTGCTGTTTTTGCATGAACAGTAATGTCATTGTTCAGACCTTGCAACAATTCAACGCTTGTTACAATCTCATCATATCGGAGTTTGAACTTTAACTGTACAATTCGATTCTTTCCAATGGATAACCCTTCAAAGGTTGCTATCCCTTTTTGTTTGAATTTCTTTTCCAATCCGTTTTTCTCCTTTCTCTCTGTTTTGTTTTGAACTCTTGTTCTCTTTGTTGTCTATCCTTCTCTCTCTGTTTCATATAAGCCTGTCTTGCAAGATATGTTTTTCCTGCATTTCTACTTCCTTTGCTTATAATCATATTATACTCTTGTTCATCCTCATTGTCAACATCTAAATCAAAATTTGTTTGTAACTTTTCAGAAATGTCCTGTCCTTCCACAAGGCTCTGTACAAGTGGTAAATCCTCTGGTTTTATCATAACCCATACTTCGCCAGTGTTTAAGAATTGTAAAGCAAATATAGGCAGTTTATGGCTTACAGCCGCATTTTGTTCTAATATATGAATATCGTTCTGTTTAATGCTAATGCTCTGCTTGTCCGTAGATTTCAACTGACAGATACACTGTCCATTCTGTCCGTCCTCTTTCTCAATCCATCCTGCTCCACTGTTCTTTGTTGGCTTGAATCCTAATCTACGCATAACTTCTTCTTCATTCTTACGGTAGAACTTTGTTGAACGCTTACCCATTTGTTCTGTTCTCCGTTTCCTTTAAGCATTTATCTCCACTTGGACAGCATACACACACTATATCATCTTTATCATATTTCCCAAAACATCCAACATGTGACTTTGTTTTGTTATGTTCTTCCTTAAAATCACTTGTGCATGAATAGTACAGTTTGCATTCTGAACATTTTCTTGCAACATCATCTGGTGGTATGCTCTCGCAATAACATTCTGGTTTCTTTTCTTCTGAATATGGATATTGTTTTTCCATCATCTTCTGGTATTCTAAACAATACTGCTTTTTCTCATAAGGGCAACACTTGCAAACTTCTTCATCTTGATACATTGCATGAAAACAATCTGGTCTGTTTTTTACTACATCAATAATGCTTTGTTCTTCATCCTCTGTTATAATATCATCCTCATGTATAATATATTTACCATTGTTTGTGCTCAAACATTCATTGGTTGTTTTTACCAATTCTGGTGTTGTAATGCAACTTCTTCCAACATTAAAGTTGCAACCTAAATTGTGGCAATGCTCTACCCTTGCAATCTCTGTTTCTTCCTGTTGATTGTATAACTCCATTTCGTTTGTCTGTGTTCCGTCTTCCTTCTCTACAAAGGATAGGGCAAATTCTAATGTTTGGTGTCGTTCTTCTCTGGTCTTTGTTTCCCTTAACACTTCCAAAATCTCGTTTGCTGTCAACAAATCAATACTGCACCTGTTTGACTTTCCTGCAACACAACTTTCTATGGCTTCCTGTACTTTGTTCCCTAACTCTGTGATGTCATATGTTTTGTTAATCTCCATCTTGTTCCCTCAACTTTCTGTTTTGTTCTTCTATCAAATATTCAAGGTATGTTTTCTTTCCATGATATTCTGCATAATATTTTGTTCTTGCTTCTTTTAGTTCTTCCAATCCGAATAAATCTCGGAACATGGTTTCCTGTTCACATACTCGGAAAGAATAACTGTCAATACATTCTTTCATGGACATTGTTATTTTCTCCTTTTCTTCTTTCTGATGGTATCATAGATTCCATACACGACAACTGCGGCAACTTCTATTAAGATACAAGCAACAAATCCGCAAGCAAACTCTGATATATACATTATGTTCTATTCCTCCTTTTACTTTGTTTGAACTTCAACACATTCAACCTTTTGTCTATCTGTTTCAATTCCAGATAGTTCTTGCAATGTTTCTTTCTGTGTTCTAGTTCTGCTATTTCCTTTGCTTCATCTACAACCACTTGTTGTAATTCTGCTAACCTTGAAATGTTATAGCAACCTTCCTGTACTACTTCTTGTAACAATCTCAATGCATTACCCACACTTTCTGCTGTTCCTAATACTATCGGTGTAACATCTTTCAACCGTTTTGCAAAATCCCTAACTGTATATTCATCCAATCCTGTTGCGTAACAGGTATTCTGTATCATTGCTTCTTTTTGTTCCTTAGCATAATCATACCCGTTTGTATTCATGCTGTCAACTCCTTTTGTCCTATTTTCTAACAATCCCTTCTGCTATGTTCTGTATTCTTTGTTTGTCTTCTTTGTTTAACCTGTCCCACAAATCAAAACCTGTTGTTCCATCGAAGTCATAAAAACAATAACCATATTGTGTTTTGTTCTTTATCCACTTTGTTGTGTGTTCCTCTTGCATGTTGGTAAGTTGTCTTGCAACTTCATCATACTTTTTGTCACTCCACACACTGTTGTCTGCTTCATAATACAGATAACTATGTATCAATATTACTCGTTGTAAGAAATCAATCTTTAGTTTATCTGTCCAATATACGGGGAAGTTGTACATTTCTGTATACCCCCTATCTATCTAACCATACAAGGTAGGAACTATCTTTTGTTTCTACTCTCATAATGTTTTCGCCATCTTTCATCCCTGTCCATGAACAAACAAAACCAAATGAGTTATGACTGCAAATTTTAAATGTTCCGTGTTCTTCTGTTTCATTCCACATCTTTAAACATTCATCGTATGCTTCTTCTTTTGCTTTTGATGCTTTACCATATACATCCCTTAATGTATATCCTTCGCATCTGTTTCCCATTTCATAAACCTTTTTGCCAGCCTTTGTACTAAACTTTAATTCATTCATCATTGTTTTGTTCTCCTTCCAACTTTGTTTTCCTTTACCTTATGGCTTTATTATACAGCACTTATGATTGTTTGTCAACACATTTTATAAAAATTGTTTTCTTTGTTCAAAACTATAACAACCTGTCAGAACTGCTTCTGTCAATCTCTGATACACCTTTACTGCTTCTTCATTTGTTCTATAATCTTTTGTTACATAGGTATCAGATTCTTTATCATACAAGCCAATGGTGTATTCATTTCCATTCTTGTTAAATTCAAATCTCTGTCCATTCTGTACATCTTCTAAAACTGCGATTGTGTAATACATAACTTGTTCTCCTTCTCATTTTGTTTTATTGTTTACCTTTACTGTAATTATATAGTAACATATGTTTTGTTATAAGTCAATCCGTTTTGTGTAAAAACTTTTAACATTTAAAACAGAACAAGGTGGCAATTAAGCCACCATCTGTAATTCCTGTAATGCTGTTTTGTATTTATTATTCAGTGCATACAATCTGAAATTGTTAATGGTATCTTTTTCCATTCCCTTAAATACTGCGATTGCAAGGATGTTCTTTAATTCAAGTCCTGTCTTTTCTAACTTTGTTACCATTCCAATGCATCTGTAACTGAATGTTGCTCGAATACCATTTGTTTCTGCTTCTGTTCTGATTGCTTCTACAAAATCAACAAGTTCTTTGTTTCCTTTTGCAATATGCATTTCAATGTTCTTGTCATATCCAAAATCAATAATTGCGAATCTATCCAGTGTTGCTTGGTCTAATACCAATCGACCTGTGTACATTTCATCTGCACCAGAACCAACTGTATTTCCTGCCGCAACAACTCTGAAATTCTTATGTGCTTTGATTTTACCATTTGGAAATTCAAAATATCTGTTTGCGATTGCCGCATTTAATAATACTAACACTTCTGGAATAGATGCATCCATTTCGTCAAGGAAGAAAATTCCACCGTTCTTAAATGCTTTGTAAAACTCTGTTTCATGGTATACACCACCTGCATCAATAAACCCTGTCAATTTGTATTCCTGCTGAACACTGTTTGTAAAGTAAAACTCTAAACCAAGTTCCCAACTAATCTGTTCCAGTGTGTAGTTTTTCCCACTTCCTGCTGGTCCTGCAAGATAAACAGGAATGTCATTTTCTATGCAAGCCTTAATCATATCGAACTTGCTGTGTTTTACTTCTTTGTTGTAATCCTCTTTTTGTTCTCCATTTGTTTTCTCTTCTTTTTTTTGTTTTGGTATTTCTAACTCTATAGAATTGTCAATAACCTTTCCTTCTTTGCTTTTCCTTCCTTGACTTTTTAACTCGTTTGTTGTTCTATCCTCAGAACGAAAGTTTTCTGGTTCTTTATACTGAACCATTTCATTTGTTCCTTTTTGTACTCTATACCAGTATAATACGCCTTGTATCTCAAAGCAATAAATACCTTTTGTTTGTAACTCTCGAATTTCTTTTGTATGCTTTCTAACTGTTCTGTTAATATCTACAATTCCATAATCCTTTTTCACTTTTATAGTTACTTTGTTATAACCCGTTTTTGTTACCTTTAAAATATTTAGTGTTTTCATAACTGTTCTCCTTTTAACTTATATAACTTATCTCTTTAACTATAATATATTATAATATATTCATATATATATGTCAATATATATTTTATATATATTTTTTTAATTTATTTTATATTTTTCTATATCTGTGATTTCTTCTTCCGAAACAATACGAGGAATAAAATAATCACCATTAAATAAATGTTTTGTTTCATAATACTCTGTACAATGTCCGTATCCATAACCAAAACATTCTGTTTCTTCTAATCTCTCAATCAATCCAAACACAATTCTGCGAAACATACTAGGATGAACCAAGGGAAAAGCCATCTGTTTAATGTTCATTCTTTGTGAAGCATTTTTTATTTTAACTACTATTCCTATGTAGCCTCCCATACATCTGCTTACAAATGTAATGCTCAAATTCACCCTATACCCTGTCAACTCTAATTCGTTCACAGCCTTTAGGACTTTTATGCTTTCATTTTCGATTGTTTCTGCTGACGTTGCTCCAGAATATCCGAAGTCTTTAACAATGTTTAACACTTTCTGTTTTGTTGTAATTCTTTTGCTTGATACCATGTTATCTGGTATTCCCTGCAAATATCTAGGAACACACGCTTGATAGCCTTGTACACCATAAACTGTTTTATTTTTATAACCATTCTGGCACTTTACATTTCCAATCTTTTTTGTCAACCTTTCTGCCATGCTATCCCAACCATGTAACAACAAATCTTCTGCTTCTTCATAACTATTTGTTTTAGTAAATGAATATCTTTTGCTCCCAGTTTCGTCTGATACATGATAACTCTGATAAAAATTTGTTCTTTCTGTTTCTCGATTGAATTGTACAACTTCTGAAATGCTGTTAAAAATTATTACCTTACTTCCTTCTATTTCTTTTTTAATCATGTTTTTAACTCCTTCTCGTTTTGTTCTCCATTTCCTTTGTGACTATATCATAACATAACACGAAACAAATGTAAATACGTTTTGTGAAAATAATTTGTTTTTGTTTCAATTCTGTTATTGTTGCACCTTGAGTGTTTGCTAACCATCTCTGCTTAACTCTATGGTTATATTATATCTTTGTTTTGTTTGATTGTCAATCGTTTTGTTGTAAAATAAAAGGACAGCCTATTTGCTGTCCAATAATTTCTTTGTTGCAATATTCATTTCTTCTTCTGCCCTATCACTTTCCATCAATCCCATATCTACCATACACTTGATATATCCAAACAATTTATTGATTGCTTCATTAAAATCAATCAAATCCCTTCTGTATGTATTTATTACTGCCTTTTCAAATTCTAAATATTTTTTCATTGTTTTGTTCCTCCTTCATTGAGTTGTTTTCTTCATTTCTTGATTATATAGTAACACACATCCAGAACAATGTAAAGCGTTTTGTTTTAATTTGTTGCAATAAAATTAGGGCATGATTTCTCACACCCTAAAAATTTATTTGTTCAAGTTCTTTTCGTTTACAAAATTGTTTTATATTTACTTTTGTTTTTCTTATTTTTTCAATTACTTCTGGTAAATCATCAAACGCATCTTTCTTTCTTCTGTATCTGTCATAAGATAATGCGACTCCACTCTTCCAATGAGTAATACTATAACAATGTTCATCTATTTTTGTTATTACAACATTTTTATATTCTGTTTTATAACACGGAACTTCCTTTGTTCCTCTTTCAATTGTTCTAATATTGCATATCAAAATGTTTCCTCCTTCAACTTTTGTTTTGTTTTATGAATATACCCATATAATGCAATGCAATAGCTATCTGCCAAATCATCATTAATTTTACATGGGACTTTCTTTCTTACCTTTTTGCCATGCTCTATAACGTTCATTTTGACGTTTATAACGCCTTTTTTTCCTCTGCCCTTATATTCCTCAGCTATATGCTTTAAAAGCCCCCTATCACGCATATACAAGATTGTACGATACTTCTCTGGGTTGATTCCATATGGATTATCTAAAGGTTTGCTCGTACCTACAATAGCAGATTTCCAAGCCCTTGTATCTACACTATATACTTTAATCCCAAATGAAGCACAAACATCTATAATAGTTGCAATCAACGCCCCTGTTGCCTTGATGTAATTCTCAGATAGAAAACCTTGTGACCTTAAACGGATACGCTCTGTGATTACCATGATTTCATTTTCCACGGAATCTAAATCAACAAGTAACTCGCAGAGAAAACTACCAAAACGTTGCCTTTTACTGGTATTATCTGTACATCCCTTAAAATCCATACTGTACATTTCTACAATTTCTTTGTTCTTTAATACTGTGATTCCAGTCCTTGTATAAGATTGGTCAATTCCTATCACATAATTATGCTTTTTCATTTTCCTTTTGTTTCCTCTCTCTGCCTAAAATGTCTTGTCCATGGAACAACCTTCGCATTGTCCACACATCACTAAAATAGATTGGTGTAAACCAGATTCTGTGCAAATCTGTTACTTCTGGTTCTGTCAATGTATTCCCGTGTATAACATATCCAGACAACCCATGTAAAGACAACTGGATATAACACATATGTACACAAGTAATATCAATATCCTGTGCAACTACCCCTACATGGTCTTGGTAATTTAATTTCTTGAACATGGACTTGCAATATTCTGTTGCCGATATTAATGTCGCACCTGCACCGCAAGCACAATCGTTGATAATCACATACCCTTTGTTGTGCACATCTTTTGCCAACTGTTTCTTGTTGATTGTTACCCCAGACATTAACTCACATACACTGTACGGTGTGAAGAACTGTCCTGCACGATTGTTTGAGATTCCCAACTTCATATACAATTCTCCTAACAAATCTTGGTTCGGATTTTCTTCTAATTCTAACACTAATAGTGTGAACATTTGTGAGATTATTTTTTGTTCTTTCTTTGTGTATGTTTTTATTGTTTCGATATATTGTTTTTCACGCTCTTCCCATACACCTTTGAATGGTTCATTTTCTTTTAATGGTCTTAATGTTGTGTTCGCAATTTCAATCGCATATAACAACATTAATTCAGACCAAACTTTATATGGTGACTTTGTATGCGTTAATATCTTAAATCCGTTCATAAATCTTTGCTTATAGTTTTTGTTTTCTTCTTTTTTCATTCTATCTATACCTCTTTAATAAAACGGTAACTCTTCCTGTTCGTCCTCGATATATCTTCGTTTTAACATTTTTGCCATTTTTATGCTTTTTTCAAATTCTTCCTTTTCTTGTCTTATCACTTCAATATTTGTTTTTAATTTTCCAGTTTGTGTTCGCAAGCAATCAAACGGTTGTATTCTCATTTTTCTTTCTTCCATGCAATATAACAATGGTTTACCTATATATTTTCCACAATACAAAAAAGTCTTTTCACAATCTGCAAATCTGCTTTTTACTTTTATTTTTGTTCCAACTCTTATTTTGTTACAGTCACTGCATCCTTGTGTTTTTAGTTCACCATCTTTTCTTATCCATCCGCAGACATAACCATCACCGAATCTTTGATTGCATCCATACCTATAACAACCAGTTCCGTTATTTACTTCTTTCCTTCTTGTTTTATCAAGATAAATACAATTATAACAATCATACGTTCTCAACTTTTCATCCACTCCAAACATTTTTCTTTTGTTGTAAACACCGGATACCTGTTTGGTGTTTTTCTGTGTCCTGTATTGATGTTTGCATTTTCGCACATTAATAGTTCTGCTTTTATGGTTGTTTTTGTTTTTGTTACAATCCTAATTGGTTCAAAATGATATATTGTTTCGTCTTTATAAACAACTGCTTTTGTACATCTACACTCCAAAACAATATTTTCGGAATATCCTTCTTTTTTAGAGGCTAAAACCAAAAACACAATTTGCTCTGGTTCTATTTCTAAATACCTTTTTACCATTCCCTTTTCCTTTCTATGGGATTGTATGCACTCTTTATCTTCGCAATCCATACAATCAAGATAAGTTACATACAATCCCATTGGTTTACAATATTTACTCATGTTTCTTTATCTTACATGTTGCATAAATATCATGCAATTCACAATATCTCCAACATGCCTTTCTTGTTCCAATATAAACAACCTTCCTTTGTTTTGTTATAACTTCAAACATTTTGTTTCCTCCTTCATTTGTTTGTTCACTTTATTAACTGTCTATATTATAACAAAAGGTGCTGAACATGTCAACACCTAAATTTTTATTTCACAACAATATTTACTGCTTCAAAATGTGTTTCGCACAGAATATCTGTAATTCCAACTACTTTCATATTTCTATATTTTTCATACTCACTATTCTTTTTTCAATTGCCAATCCATTACTGGTTCACAATTATTAAACAGACAAATTCGTTCGTGTTTATTTATGTTTTTCCATAACCTTATCGTTGTATTTGCACAAACATATTTTTCTAAAAACTCTTTTAATTTCATTCTAATCTCTCCTTTTTTCTGCCATAACATACCTCTCGCATAGGACATTGTTCTGCCATCTTGCAATCATATCCTATACATTTTTCATGTCTCGAAACAAGCTTCCCTTTGTCCTGCAATCTGTGTTTATAATACTGTATCTTTTCCAACCTTGCAATATAAGGCTTTACTTGTTTATAATCTGCATCATACAGATACAATTTGATTTCTTGTGTATTTTTGTCCTCACACAACACGAACCCTTTTTTGATTCCCGTTAAATACATATACAATTGCAATTGCTTTTTCCCGCTTGCATGATTCTTTTGTTTCTTGAATGTAAAACTGTTTACCGACTTGATTTCTCCTACCATTTCACCGAAACCATCTATGTTACATATAATATCTGGTGTAAACTGTAAATCAAACTCTTTTGCAAATTGTGTCTTGTCACAATCCAGAGGATGTGCATATCCTCCACGAATAAACAATCTTTGCCATTTTTCATGGATAGAATCACCCTCTGAAAATATCCGCTTCAATCCAACTGGTACTTGTTCACCCTGTGCCTGTTTGTAGAACAAACTCAACACTTGCTGTCTGTAGCAAAACTTATCCTCCGAAACAATAACTGCACTTGCGTGTAGCCCTTTTCTTTCTGTAGTCTCCTGTCCTCTTGTCATTACAGATTTTAAAAACTTCAATTCATTTGGTATATCTTTATCTAAATAAAATAGAGAATTTAATTTTTGTTCTAACTCTTCTTCTTTATCACTCTGTATCTTTGTTCCATTTCTCGCCGCTTCTTTTTTAATGCTATCAACAATTCCCATTTTTTTCACCGCCTTTTTTTAAATAACATGAACTGATAGAACATTTGTTTTTCTACATCCAGTGGAAAGACAGAATTTTTGTACTGCTTTTTGTTTCGTCTTTTCGTATACAAAAAACTTATGTTCTGTCTTTTCCTTATCTGGATAAATCCTATAAAAAGTAATACAATACAAGACCATTATTGTTCTAACATTTCCTTATACTTTTTCTTATGCTCTATCATTATTTCTTTTCTTACTTCTTCGAGGTCTGCAAAGTCTATAAACCCTCTTTCATAAAATAGTGGTATTTCACATTCTCCTTTTGGATTACACACCTTTGACTTTGCCACCTTGCATTTCATTATCATTCCTATTGTTTCTTTGTTAGCACTATTATACGGGTTATGATTAGGAATGTCAATATATCCTTTTCTTGCAACTTGGATTCTTAAACTGGCACTGTGCTTTAGCTTATGCCCTCCGGGCGTTTGTATGTTGTCTCCAAAAGGCAAAGCGTTCATTTTGTCACGAATCTGATTGATAAATACAACTGTTGTTCCTGTTTGTTCAATCACATCTTCCATAGTTGGCAGATATTTGTCCATAAGCCTTGCAACCCCACCTATCCGCATTTCTTGTTCGCTATCTGTGTTCACTGCTTTTCTTATTTTGTCAATATCATCCTTCGGTTGCATGGATGGAACACTATCTATCACAATCAACGGTATTCCTTCCTCTGCAAATCTGATAGCACGATTGAACGCTTTTTCTCCATACCTTGCTCTATACACTAACATTTGTTTTGGTCTGTTCCCCAAAAGCTTTGCCCGTTCAGCGTCAAACGTCCCTTCAATCGGTATATCGAGACACATTTCATGCTGTGCCGCTAATTGATATGCAAGCGTTGTTTTCCCTGCTGATTCTGCCCCAAATATCTCTATTGTTCTTCCTTTTGGTACTCCCCCTCCGATAATTGCATCAAGGTCTGGTAATCCTGTACTCCAACGTGGAATATTTAATGCACCATTTTTATTTCCCAAACTGTAAACAATTCCATCTCCTTCTTTTTTTGATATCTCACTGCATAATTTCATTATCGCTTCTTTGTTCATTTCTTTCCTAGCCATTTTTTAATTCCTCCATTTCATTAATGCTAATCCCAACAATTCCTGCACTTTCTTCACTTCCTGTTGGTTTAAAATATGCACCTTCTTTTTGTGGATACATAAACTCAAACATTAAATAATTCATGGCATCAAGTAAATATTCTTTGTTCCCTGTACGATTGTACGCTTCAATACACTTTTCATGGCTACCTAATGCGTCGACATAACCTCTTCCAAAATTCACCTTAGCAGAACCATATTTGTAAAAAGACGTTTGTACCCTGTTCTTTCTTAATTCATCTGCTTTCTCAGAATATTCTTGTTCATGTATATACTCTTTCATCTTTTTCTCCTATGCTAAATAATATCCCTGTTCTTTTACCATGTTATAATCTTCTTCCATTAACAAAATGTTTTCATTTTTCTTTTTTATTCCATAACAATCAATATCACAAGTTAACTCATACATTACTACACCATTATAGTTTGTTCTATTTTCGTATGTGATGTTCGTTACATAATGTTCTACCAAATTCATATTTTTTTACCTCCCTAATAAACTGCTATTATACTTTACTACTCTGGACAAGTATCTTCGTTTGTTAAACTCTAATGCTCCTTGTTCTTTTAAAATATCAATCACTCTACTTGTTACCGCTCTTCCCTTACACCTATCATAAAAATCATCATAATCTTTAAATGCTCCATGTTCTTTTCTTTCATCCTCTATTGTCTTTACCACCTTTTCTCCGATGCCTTTAATAATGCTCAAACCTTGTTGAATTACATTTTCACCGTCCATCATACGCATGGAAGTTTTTGCAGTATAGTTTACATGAGGTAACATTACCACCGCATTGTCTTTTACTGCAAGGTGTGAATATTTGTGTATATCTACATCATTATCCGCATACTTCATTTTTACATACCAAAATTCCGCAGGATGGTGTATCTTGTACCACATCTGGTCAACTGATATCAGCGTATACCCTGTACTATGTCCTTTGTTAAAGCCATAAATCAGCATACTAGCCCATATTTCTTTTGTCTGTTCTTTTGTAAGCCCTTCACTTCTACACCCTTTAAAAAAGTCTTTTTTCATTTGCTCGATAATCGGTATGTACTCCGGTTTGTTTAGATTCTCCGCTTTTTTCATAATTTTTAACAAATCAAAACTTTGTTGTGGTGTTAAATGCCCTAGTTTCTGGGCAACTTCAACCGTCTGTTCTTGATATAACATTGTTCCATATGTTTCCTTGGTATACTTATAATAAGGTGTACTTGTGTCAACCTTTCCAGATAACTTGTTATAAGCGTATGTTTCGTGCATTTTTAACTGTAGAGGTGCAGGACGGTTCAAGGCGTTAACTGCTATCACATCCTCGATACAATCACATTTTATCATATCTAAAATCTTTTTAGGTGCTGATTTTTCCATCTGGAATATGCCATCTGTATTACCCTCTCTAAACTGCCTGTATATCTCTTGTTCTTCTCTATCTTCATCCGTTACAATATGCTCTGTGTACTCTTCCAATTCTCGCATTTCTGACATTGTTTTTAACCCTAACATATCAAATTTTGTACAATTAATATGTTCTAAATCATTCAAATCATAACTACTATTGTACATCCCATCTTTCCCATGTACAACCGCTGTGTAATTGGATATATCAGAGCCTACAACTGCCACCCCTGCGGCGTGCTTTCCAAGTTGTCTTATTTTTCCGAATAACTTAGAAAAGTGCTTTATGATATTATCATACTGACTGTTATAGATTTCAGCCCTTTCATCTTGTAACATTTTATTCATGTTCAAACTTCCATCTTCTTCGTACTCACGAATAAAGTGTTTGATTTCTGCAACAATTCTTTTATTTTCCGATTTGTCATAATCATCTAATTCTTTTCCACTTGTAGGTAATCCACATACGCCTGAAAGGTCATTAATAAGATTATCAATCTTATATTCCCCATAAGAGCATATCTGTACTGCTTGCCCCTTATACTTATTTACAACATAATCAATGACTTCCTGCCTTCTATCTGTCTCAAAGTCTACGTCTATGTCCGGTAATTTCTTTTTCTCCTTTCTCATAAATCGGCTAAAATCAAGTTTGTACTTAATGCTATCTACGTCTGTGATTCCAATCGCATACGCAACCAAACAATTGCAAGCAGAACCACGTCCTGCGCCAACCGCAATGCCTTGTTCTTTCGCCCAGTTCACATAGTCCTGTACCATGAGGAAATAATCATCGAACCCATGATAATGTATCACATCAAGTTCCTGTTTACATCTCTGTATGTACTGTTTTGTGTTCTTCCCTCTCTTCTTCAATCCTTTTTGTACCATCTTACGCAACACTGTTTCGCTTGTTTCTCCGTTTGTTTCAATTTTAGGTAACACAAGTTCACACTCTGATAATATATCATCCTCAACGCTATCCTGTAACTTTCCAAGATTATCAACAAATTTCTCTGCTAGTTCAAACGCATTTTTAAATTTGTTCTTATAAGTTTTTGCAAACCGTTCTACAATCTCATACTCGCTAGGCATATACCTTTCTGAGTATGTGTTCTTTACATCAAGTGTTGTTTTTCCAATTTCGTGCATCTTACAATAAGTGTCAAAATCTTCCTTGCTTTCAAAATGGCTGTCTGACGTTAGTATGCACTTGATTTTCAGTTCCCTTGCTAACTTCATCAAAACATAATCTGTTTTCTGTTGTGTTCCATTTTTATCAATCTTATATGGTTGTATTTCCACGTATAAATGTTCTTTGAAAATACTTTTAAACTTATTTAGCAAACGTTCCGCTGTCTCAACATTTCCATTCATAATAGCTTGACTTGTTGCTGATGCAATACAAGCGGTAGAACATATTAAACCATCTGCATACTTTTCTAATAACTTAAAATCAACAATAGCCTTATAATAAAATTGTTTCGTATTTGCTTCTGTTAAAATGTGACACAAGTTTTCGTACCCTTGTTTGTTTCTTGCGAACAAACATAAATGGTATGATTTTCTTTGTGGTTTTTCTCTGTTAAATTTTGGTTGAAAATATACTTCACAACCCAACACTGGTTTAATTCCAATTTCTTTACACGCTAACCAATGTTGTACCAAACCTGTAATATTCCCATGATTACTTGTTCCTAATGCAGTATATCCTAATCCTTTTGCCCTTTTTGCTAATTCAATTGGTTTTCCAAAACCATCAAAAAAGGAATTTTCATCATGCCTATGTAAATCAAAAAAATTTCCCATGTTTGTTTCCTTCCTTTGTTCTCTTTCATTATAACAAAAGGGTTGACAAAAGTCAACCCCTAATTTTTTTTATTCCCAATCGTTCTCTTCTTCGTCCCAGTCATCATCTGAATCTTCTTCATCTGCTTCCTCTAACAAATCAAAGTAATATTCTTTTGTCTTTTTTGGTTTACACTCAATCCCACGTTCTTTACATAACTGGTATAATTCTTTTGCAGACATACTTTCATAGTCGTTAGTTTTTTCTTCTTCATCCCAGTCATCCTCTGGCTCGTTCATTTTACCTTTTAATTTGTTTTGTTTTGTTTTGTTTCTTGTTTTCTTTTCTTCCTCTTCATCCTCAAAATCTTCTGAATTGTCTGCCGGATATGCTTTGTCGATACATTTCAACATTGCCTGTTCGGACATGGCTTTCACTTTTGTATTTCTAAATTTCAGCTTCTCTAAAGGAATCACGCTATATGTTGTGTTCTGTCCTTTTCCGATTCTTTTAATCTCATAATCTCTATCGCACAATGTTCCATAGCTTTCGTATAAAGAAGCCAGAGCGGGTACAGGAGAACAGTTATTTGTTGCCGCCATCAATAATTTAACTTCTTTACTCTCATAATCATAAACAGACCATACATACATACTCCGAGTTCTCAAATCCTCGTTTTCGCAATATTCACAATCACGTCCAAACTCTTCTTGACAAGGTACATTGATTCCTAACTGGAAGCTGTCGTGAAACTTAATTTCAAGACCATCTTCCATGTCATTTAAGAATCGAACACGTATCTTGCTATCTTCTTTAAAATACAAGAACTTTCCTTTGTTTGTTCCGCTTTTCTTAATTTCGTTTTTAATACTTGATAACTTAATTTTTCCCATTTCTTTGTCTCCTTTTTTATTTTTTTAAAAATCGTACATTAAATTCGTCGACACGAACTGCACAAAAATTTTTTGGGTTGATAATATATCCTGCAAAGTTAACATAAGCAGATGTGTCATTAAAATAGCACATCCTTATTGTTCGTTCAATAGAATTTATCTTTTCTAACTCTACACTTTTTACTTCCTTTGCAAGTTCTGTCAAAAGTTCCTTGTCAAAAGCAACTTTGTCCTCTCCCCTTTTGAACCCTATAATTCCTGTATATTCGTCACAAATGTTTTTGTACTCTGGACTATCTTCATCATAACACTTTTCAATTACGTTGTCAATACGCAATTCTTTCATTGTCTGAGCATGAAATAACGTCATTCCCATCTTTACCTTAATGCCTACTTTCACGTCTGTTTGCCTCCTTTGTTTGTTTGATTGCTAACTTTAATTCTTGTTCTGTCATTTCTCCAACATCTTTTTTGTTCTCTGGATACTGAAAACGAATCACTTTAAAAAAATGTTTCAAGTATTCTGTTCCCCTTTTTCCTGCTTTGTCGTTGTCTAAAGCGGATACAACAGTTGTTATACCCTTATCTTTTAACTTTTGTACTTGTTCATCTGAGATATGCCATCCTAGAATTGCAACAACATTTTTAATATGCCCCCTTGTTCTCAAGCTTAAATAATCCATAAATCCCTCGCATATATACACAACTTTGTTTTGTTCATAATTTCCACACAAAGTATCACGCTTTCTGAATCCTTCATTATAAAAATATTTCCTTTTCTTCTCGACATACTTATTTGTTGTTCTTCCCACCCATCCTTTAAATTCTCCATTGTCAATGATAGGGAATAATATCGGATAAGCAATATTGTAGCTTACTTTGCAACGTGAAACATTTAACGCCTTTCTGCTGAACCCTCTCTTATTCATGTACTCAAATGCTTTTTGTTCTTCTTTTGTTTGTATGTCATTCCAATCCGTTTGTTTGATTCCATAATAATAATCATATGCTTCACACAATGCTTGCTTGTTCTGCAATCTTCTTTTCTTTCTATATTTCACATTTAGCTTTTTTACTTCTTCACTGTTTAATATTTGCTCTAGTAGCACGCAAGCTTGTAAATCATTTAACTCCGGTTGTGCTTTTATTACAAAATCTAAGGCATTTCCTTTTATTCCGCACCCAAAGCAATAGAAAGAACCATCTTCTAGACATATTTTCATGGACGGGTTAATGTCGTCATGGAAAGGGCATACAATGTTAAAATCTGAACTCACTACTTCGGCAATTAATCCATAATATATCAATACTTTTGCAAGTTCTTTCCCACCATATTGGCGAATCATTTTTCTACCTCTTTATCTCTGTCAATCTTATATATGGTTCGGACATTTGCACTTCGTAACATCCTGCAATATCCTTTTTACTTAACTTTCCTGTGTCATACAGATAATCAAGTTTTGTTTCGTCTGCTTCTTCCGAAACATTAATAAACTTCTTAAACTTTTTAGCGTCTACTCCGCAAGATTTTAAATACTTCACAAGCCCTTGCATATCATTTATGGTATATGTTTTTTTAACAACGTCCTTGTATATTTCTTTATTTAACTTCTTTTTCAATTTGTCTAAAAACCAAATTACTTTTTGTCTGCGAACTCTTGTTACATTTAATTTCACATGGTTCGTGTAATAGTTCAATCCATCATTCAATTCTACCTCGAAAGTGTTCTGGTCTTTCGGTAAATTTGTAAACATAAAATTTGAAATTGCCACTTGCTCTTTTTTCTTTACTTCGTCATAAAAAGCGTCAACTCTTTCCTTTTCCTTCTTCGCTTCGTATAGTTTTCTCACGCTTTCCTTAATAAGGTTTGTTTGTTCTTTCATTTATCTTTCTCCCATTTCTATTTCTTTGATTCCACAAAAAACACTTGATATCTTTCGGAAACCAACTTGCCCTTTCGCTGTCTTTAATGAATAACAATTCTTCAAAACCTAATATAAATTCTTTTCCAAAGAACGTTTCCGCTTTTACCAATTCTTTTTTGCGATTAATTCCTTTGACAATTCCTTTTCTTAATTTTTTGCCAATCCATCCGCTAGCCGCTTCCACAACCTCAACAAAGAGTACAGTGCTTCCTACTTTCAAATCTTTATCATATACAAATTGTGGTTTTCGCACCCCGTACTTTTTCTCAATTTCTTCTATTGTCGTTGCAAACATTATTTTGTTCTCTTTCACTTCTTGTGTATTCTCGCATGATGAATTGCTATAATCTGCACAAGTTTTCACATCTTCACACTTTGTTTCCGCTTTCTGTTCTTCTCCTGCTTCGTCAATTGCTTTCTGGATATCACTATCAATGTCACTCTGTTCTTTTTCATAACGGACTAATCTTTCAATCAATTCAGCTTTTGTGAATTTGTGTCCTTTGTGCTCTAATTTTAACCCTCGCTTTCTACTTTCATCTTTTAACTCTGCAACTTTCATTACTTCAAAATTCATATTCTCCATTCTTCCTTTTCTCCTATATTTATTTGATATATTTATTATATTATCCAACCTTTTGTTTGTCAATATTAAATTACGAAAAACAATATTCGTAATAATAATGGTAACACAAAGAACCCTATTGCACAAACAAACATTTCAAACTCTTCAAATGTTACGCCCCATTCTCTCCAAAACCTTTTTAATTTTCTTTTCATTGTTCTGTTTCCTACTATACTCTTATAACAAACTTGTCTAAATCTGTTCATCATAACCTTTTTTCTCCTTTTTGTTTGCTTTCCTTTAACTTGATATTATCATAACATACATTTTTCTGCTCGTCAATACTATTTTTAAATATTTTTAAAATATTTTTACAAAACAAAAGCACACCTTTTGGTGTGCTATGTTCTAATATTCAAAACCAATTCTTCTTGTTCTTCTTACTTCTTCCCCATCATACTGTGGGTATGCAGGAATTTGTCTATAATTGTTCTTTGTTGTAAATCTGTCATTGTATTTCTTCTTGTACTTCTCATGGTATTTATCTTGTACGCTCTGGATAGCGTTCACGTCATATCCTGTTCCATTTAACGACTCATACAACCGCATGATTTTCTTGATTTCTTTTTCTACCCCCAGAACAAGTTCTTTCAGAAATTCGTAGTCAGAATGTTCTCCCATCTGTAGCAATTTGTTACAAAGTTCCTTGAACAATTCTTTTGTTTCGATTTCCCATTCGTAATAAATTTTCAATGCCATTTTTGTGTACTTTGGAATCACACTATCATCAATATCATATGTTGTGTGTCTTTCCCATTCCTTTGGTATGATATTCATTCCTGTACAACCAACAGTAGGAAGAATTTTGTGGTGAATATCAATATACCGTTTATGTACCTTTCTTTTCTCTGCACATTCTTTCATGTACTGATATTCACACATTCGTTTAAATCCCTGTAAACCTAGGAAACAAAAATAATCTGCTAACTGTTCATGGAAATTTAAAGCCTTACACATTCTTTCATCAAGTTTCAAATAAACATCTTCCACCATTCTTGCTCTTTCACTATTGTTTGTTTTAACGTTTCCAATGTTCATACTTCCCTACATAGAATCCGTTCCCATTCTCATGTCCATTGTGCTTCTTGTTCTTCTGTCATAATCTTCTCCATTATCATTTCGTCTGCTTTGTTCCTGCATATCATAATCGTTCATGCTTTAGCCCTCCCTTAATTCGTTTAACATTTCCAAAATGTCATTTAACTTTTTGTCTTGTTCTTCTAAATGTCTATGTACATCCTTCAACACATTTCCAATTGTTTCTTGTAAATCGCTCTGTGATATGTTCTCTCCGTAATTCGCAACACCTAAGAAGAAGCCTACAAACGTCATAGCATCCAAAAGATTCCATCTTTTTTCTTCTCCCATAATTACACTGTTGCCGGTGCTGTTGGAACTACCGGAAAATTAAAAGATGTTTTGCAAAGTTCACAGGAAGAAATAACAAAAGAAGCTGTGTCCGTCGCAACATTTGTATGGTATACTCTCCTGCTTCTAATCTGGTCGGCATGAACATTATTTCCGCACTTTGTTCTTAACGGATACTGTGTTGTTCCAGTTCCGATTGTAATCGCAACCGTCTGAGCGGATGTTACATTCGGTAATGCCTGTGCAACACAAATACAAACTTTTTCTTTGTTACTATACGTTTTCTGTGGAATGTTTAACACCAGAACAGAACCTACAAGCGTTACGCTATTTGTTCTTACAAAATGTTCACAACCTCCACACCCAAATCCATTGTTATTATACAATCTACATGGCATTTGTTTTACCTCCTTTTTTAATTAAATAAATAAATTATTCAAACAAACAAAGGGCGGTTTATAACCGCCCTAACATCACGCATTAAGCGGATTTTTTAGCATCCACAACTACAGTTGTTATACCCATTTCCATAGCTATTATATCCTACTCCTAAAGGGTTACCATAGCAACAATTAGGGTTTGGAACAACATAAGCAGGAACTGGACAATCATTTCCAGTGCGTCTAATAATCTCAGCTGTATTTGCGTCCATAGCCGCCCTAAGAACTGCGTTCTGGTCTGCCTGTGAAGCCGCGAGTCTAAGACTCTGGTTCTCTGCCTGTAACGTAGAAATTTTGTCTTGGCAAAGGTAGTCAAGAATTGCTCTTGTCCCTGCGTTCTGGTTGTCAATAATATCCCTTGTGTTGTTGTTCATTGTGTTCTGCAAGTCACAAGTGTTCTTTGCCATATTGTAGTTTACACCTTGGATAGCTTCCCTTGTTTCACAACAACAATTTGCTAACTGTGAAGAAAGATTACAGAATCCACGTTCTACGCCATTGAATCCCTGCATCATTCCAATGTTTGTGTTCTGGAAACCATTTGTGATTGTGTTGTTTAAAGCATAGGTACTGTCACAAATGCCCTGCTGTAACGCATTAATTCCAGACTGCAAGTTGTTTAATGCAAATCCTTCATTCACATCTGCACGAGTAGCCCATCCTTGGAATCCTGCTCCCTGTGTTCCGCCAGAACCATTTCCGAAGCCATTTCCCCATCCATTGTTTCCCCACGCTAAAAGGAAAAACAGGAAGAATATCCAATAGCCACCATCGCCGAACATTCCGTTTCCGTAACTGTTCCCATCTTTTTGTAATGCTAAAGCATCTGCAACGCTTAAGCCGCTTCCGTCCATACCCATAGTATGTACCTCCTTTTATTTTTTTTATTTATATAAACCATTAAAGGCTTATATCTTAATTATTTTATTTTCCTAGCATACCGGAAAACTGCTGTTCAAACTGTTTATACGCTTCATTAATATCAATCCCTCTTTGTTTGCACAAATTACTTGCTATCTTTTTCAATTCTTCCTCAGATTTCCCTTGCGCCATCTGTTGCGCTCTTTGAAACAACGGGTTACTTTTTAGCATCTGGTTCATCATTTTTTGAATCATAAGCAATTTCTCCTTTCAACACTTCTATTTGTTTCTTTAATTCTCTTACTGCCCTATCAAAATCTTTCTTTAATACATATGTAACATTGTTTTTATCTTCTGTTTGTTTTGTTTCATTTTGTTTTTGTTCCTTTTCTTGCAACACATAAGTTTTTAGTTCCGCTGAACCGTCTAACAATATTTGCTTTGTGTAAATACACTTGTTTGCTAAATCAGTGAAAACGTACAGACTTCCATCTAGGTCTATCATACTTGCTTTTGCTTCGTCATAACTTGACACTGGTCTACCTTTCAAAGCCTGTGCTGTTCCCAACTGATTGCTTGGCTGATAAGTGTTCTGTGGATATGTACCTACATTATATTGCTGTTCTATCTGGTTCATTCTTTGTTGCGCCAACTGCTGTTGATACGGATTCGCAACATAGCCATTTGTATAGTTATACATCTTTGTTTACCTCGCTTTTTTCTTTTATTCATTTTTTTTATCTTACAATTTTATTATAATATGGGAATTTTTATTGAAGTATAAAGAAAGTATACAGATTGTACACTTAAAGAATAACAATAAAAAAGGAGTGCTTCTGCACTCCTAATTTACTATCTTGCCGACTTTCATTAATAACTTTTTGTGTTTCTTTTTCACATTACTTTCTGACATTCCTAATACATCCGCAATATATGTCATTGGTTTTTGTTCTTTGTAATGTAACCATAAGATACGTTTTTCTTCTTCGCTCAACATTGTTTGGCTTACAACGCTTTCAAAATCTCTAATAGATTCCATTTGTTTTAATTTCTTTCTTGTCTTTGCTGTATTTTTATCCATGCGAACCACTCCCCATGAACTTTCCACATACAGGGCATTTGTTCGGATTTCCTTTTTGCTTGTTCCTTAATTTACCAACCCTTGTTCTTGTTACCATTCTTTTAGATGTTTTTGTAACTTTCACACTTGCTTTTGGCATTAATTATCACCGCCCTCTGTATGTATCGCATTATCATTGTACTGACTGCCTTCTACATAGCTTGCATTTGCACTTTCGCCATCTGCACTTACATCTACATCACTACTGCTATCAATTGTCTCTGTTTCAACGTAATCAAATTGACTTTCGTACCAAACAAAACCACTATACCAGATTACCGCTTCAAGGAACATAAGTATAATCAATAATACAATTACTTTATCTTTCAATCTGTTAGACTTTCGATATTCTTTTTGAACATCTAACAACAGACTTTCAAATTCATTCGGCATTTTTCTCACACTCCTTTAAACTTTAGTTTCTTTGTACGTTCCATTTTTTTTAACACTCAGCACACCATTTTTATAGCTTCCATTTACCTTTTTATACATCATACCATTTTTATAAGTTCCGTTTTCTCGAATGTAACAATTTGCTTGCAACTCAAATATTGCATATAATGTTAAACTGCTTGTAACCTCAAATCCACTGTCTACCCAATCACCATTACCATTACTATTTGTGTTCCATCCAACAAAAGCATGGTTTTTCTTTTCTGCTTTCGGTGCTTCCAACTTGTCGCCAAAGTACCAGCTTTTTCTGACTTCTCCCGCACCCTCTACAGAACCACCATTTATTTCAGCATTAAACACTATATCTATTAAGATTCTTTCCCAAACTGCATATAAAACATAGTTGCTTGCGTTTGTTCCACTCCACGCTTGCCCTGCTGAATATGACGGAGACGTTGCTGTACTCGACAAACTCCACCCTAAAAATCTATAACCCGTTCTTGTAGGTATCTGCGTTGACAATGTTGTGTTATAGCCATAATAGTAATACTGTGTTACAGGTGCTCCACTTCCACCATTGGCATTATATGATATAGAATATCTGTTTCTAGCAGGAATCGTAAAATCTGCGGATACCCAAATCCCACCCCCAATAGCTTCTATTCCCTGTATATCTGCCGCACAACTTACGCTTCTTGCACTTGTTCCTCTATTATAAGTGTGCGAATAAGTTCCCAAAAGAGTTTGATTGGATGTACTCCACCCACCACCACTTGACACAGTGTGGTTAATTGTTTTACTGCCCGCTGAAATAACGCCTGTGTCCGTAAAGCTATAATGTACCGTATTGCTTGAGTCTCTCACTCCATATTTTGTCCAAAACCAGACTTGCATTGTCAAAGTGGTTTGTGTCTGCGAACTAGAACTTATAACATATATTCCTATTCTTCCTTGTCCACTTCCAGAACCAACAATACCACCCCATATTGTACCACTTGGAGCTGACATATCTTCATACCTCCTATTTTTTATTCTACAATTTGTATGTAAATATCTCCATCTTTACCAATAGAATCTTGCGGAGGTTCTACGCCACTTCTGATAGTTGTTAATCCTTGTTTTATTTCATCTATCTGGTTCTGTAAATTTCCTGCAACATCTTCTCCAAGTTGCCCCTTAATACTGTCAAACCATTCTGTAAACGCTGTCGTAAACTGTAAAAACAAATCTGTTGTGTCTATCTGGTCTACCGTTCCCTTAACAAACCCACAATATGTTTTGTCTGCTCTCCTATCAGTTATCACTGCATTTGTTATGGTACTTACTCCTACACCTAACAGAATATCAGATAGGACTAACTCATGTATCGTTCCATTGTTTACAGGAAGAATACTTGATACACCCTCCTTCTTATCCACTGTAATTACTCTATTTACTTTGTTCAAAGTACAACAAACAACATTCTTTGTTTCATATCCTGTTGCGTTTGGGCTGAATGTGATGTCCTTGTCCTCTGTAAGTTCATACCAATAGCCATCTATAAAGGCATTCCCTTTCTTGACAGTTACAGTCAATCCAGACTTTGCAACAACTTGTAAATTGTTTGTTGGGTTCACAAATACACCTGTTCCAATAAACATTGCAAAATAGTTTGCAAAATCAGAAGCATCATATGTCCTGTCATACACTCCATTTGATTCCAGTGCATTAAAAAAACCACTTTGTTCTGCCATCTTTGTTCCTCCTTCCTTTCTTGATAATCCTATTGTAACATAACACTTTTCAGATGTCAACTGTTATTTCCACTTTCCCCTTGCATAAGCAAAAAACTCCATTTTATATTCTGTGTTTCTTGCAACAACATCAAAGGCTCTCAAACATAACTGTGTTTTTGAATTATAATCAAGTATTGTTGACCAACTAGCACCTGTATCCCACTGTGCTTTTGGACACACAGCAAAGTCTGGAACATCAATAAACGGAATTGGATAAACCCAATATTTTATGCCTTGAAACAATGAACCATAGGCTTTATCTATCGCCCAACTAACTTTTGATTGAAATACCCATTGTTCCAATATCCCAGAACTCCATTTACGGTATTTTCCGTTTGCATTGCTCCCCTCTTCCACAATGTAATCCGCAACTTTTACAACCTCATTCATGTGCGTCACTTTGTTTTCCAAATACTTAATATCATTGCTATTTTTATCTGTATTGTTTCCAATATTCCCAATCTGTTCTACTGGGTCACGATTCACCTTTCCATAAGTAAAATCTATATCCACAATCTCTCGTACACCTTCTATGGACTTTGTTACCTCTGTTATCTGCACATCAATGCTGATTCCCAATTCATCATCAACAATCGTTACAAGGTCACCTTTAACATAATCTATACCATAGGTATATTGTTTGTTTGCTTCCGTCAGTGTTGCTGTATAAGATTCCTCTATCGCATTGTCTGTGAACTTCTCGTCTGCCCTTTGTTTAATCAATATTTCATATTCTGCTTCCGTTATTTCGTTCCCTTCTTCGTCTGTACTCTGAACGTCTCGTGCGTCAATCCACAATTCATTCCGTTGCCAACCTTTTTTGTTCTCAGCCCCTCTTGCTGTTTCCTCTTTTGCATAAACTTCATACCACTTTCTTTGTTCTTCTTCTCCTTCTCCAGCAACATAGGCTACATTGCAATATTTCTGTGTGTCAAATTCATAATCTGTTCTTGCAATGTTACTCAAACTTTGAGAAAATACAACTGGAACATTCCCCTGTGTGTTTCCTTTTGTTCTGTCCTTTCCTGCACTAATTGTTAGCTTCCACTTTGATATATTTGTTAACTCTGTCCCCCAACTCGGTATATGTTCCGCTTCTACAATCGGCACAAAATATAAACCAAGTTTGTCCTGTTCCAATACAGGCTGTACACTATCCCACACATACCCACCTGTTACCTGCTTATCAACCAAGCTACAAAAAGATGTCAAATATGTTTCATCATCATACTGTATGTCTATATTCACATACCGTTTACTGCTTTGGTCTTTCACAATTTCATTGTAAATTACATTCTTTACGAACTGTGCTGTGTTTCCTTTAAACTTTATTGTTCCTGCAATCACACGTTTGGTAAACAATAACAACCCAAGCCTTCCAGATAACACAATTGTTTGCTCATATTCACTGTCGCTTTCTCGTTTTACATTCTCAACTTTTCCAAACACTGAATCGTCAAACAGCACATAAAACTCTTTTGTTTTATCCAACAAATATAAGTTTTCCTGCACAATTCTTGCATTAATTTTGAATGTTCCAACTTCTCGGAACTTATCGTTGTACTGTGCAAATGTATATTTTCTTAAAATATCAACTTTCTTTAAATTCTCGTCTAAAATCTCTATCATGTTACATACCTCTCAGATTGAAATATTTTTCTGTAAACATAACTTGCACTTCTATATTGTTTCTGTATTCTTCTCCCACATCGTAGGCATAAAAGGTGTTCCCCTGTTGTATCTGTATAAATTTGCTACCCTGTGTAACATTTCCAACTACTGAAACATTCTCTGCTGTTTCTGATATATGTTTAATTGCATTTTCTTCACCAATTTCTGTTGTAATTGTGATATAATCCCCATCTTGTAATGTTACGCTTTCAAATCCAATGTAATCTCCTGTGTTTACGTTATACACTTTTGGGTCTTTCACCGAACCACCATTTGCACTTATTTTGATGATACAACCTGCATTTGCGTCTCCATTGTTTTCGATATTTATAGATTGTCTACGCATGATTTCTCCAAAAATCAACTTTTCTGTTTTTGGTAATACCAGAGGAAAATGGAACTTGCCAATCACCATTGCAAGGTTGACTGTTTTACTACTACGGTAAAACAAAGGACTGTAGCACTCAAACTCTAGTTCAAAATAACACAACACTTTGTTGTTTTCCATCTCATTGTTTGAATACTTTGGTGGTTGTGTTGGTCTTGCATCCAAATAATAACCATTTGCTTCTATCTGCACATTTTGATAAATAGATATAACTTTGTCCAACACAAGTTTGCTTTCTTCAATCATTTGTTCCTGTAAATCATAGTATTCTGTCCACGACATACCCAATGGAGATTGTTTAGACATATCCGCTATGATGTAGCCTGTTATGGTAGGTTTTCTTGTTCCTACCATAACCCCCGCTAATGTTCCTCCTACTTGATAAGGAACTCTGTATGTCTCCATTGATACAGAAGGAGAATCCCAATCAATTTCATCCAATACAAATGTGTTCCCTACTTTGTCTAATTCCAGACTATTGTTTGTAACAATATTCAAAATATTTACTTTGTTTATCAATGATTGTTCCCTCCTTCCTAAATTCCATAAAGCAACTCCTTCTTTGCTTTCTTCATTTGTCTTGCATATTCATACGGTGTTGGCTGTGTGTTATAAAAGTTGAAAATGTCACCGCCTTGATTATTCGCTGTTCTTATACCTCTATTATAAGCCCTATTCTCTTGTTCTGTCAATACTCTTTCTCCTTTGTGCAATTCTGCAATATATCCATCATACGGAACATAATCCAAACCATTTGCATGACTACCGTTTATATTTGCCTTTACATTTTCAATAGTAGCCTTAATCTTCACTCCTATTGCTGTGGAAAAACAAGAAGCAATAGCGGCTCTTGCTCTTTTTCCAACAGCTTCCGCATTATCAATATCTTTTACTTTCGGAGCATTTACAGAAACACCAACCTCTTTTGATATTCCTTTATTACCTGTCTTACCAACTTCTTTTCCTTTGTTCTCAACCTCTCCCTTTTTAGAATCTAATCCACTTATTAAGTTATTATCCATCTTAATTCCTAAATCATTTAGTTGTTGCAAAATCTCTGGTCTTTTAGAACTCTCTGCGGTCTGTAATTGAGTCAACAAATTAATAGCTTGTGCTTGTACCTGTGGAGAAAGTTCCGACAATTGTGTAACTAACTCTTGTGGTGCTTCATACCCTATAGCTTTAAATATTGTTTTGATTTCATCTTTTTTTAAAGCTGTTCCATCCTTTAAACGTTGTAACATTGCAATCACTGTTTGTTGTACTTCTGGCTCTGTCTCCATAATTGCATTAGCAAGTTCTTCCGGCAACTCAATCCCTAGTTTTCCAAACTCTGAAACAATCAAATTTTTCTGTTGCTCGATTCCATTCTGTAACTCTGTTTCTGATTGTTCCACCAAAGAGGACATATCGTCAACCATTTGTTGCGTAATCTGAGTATTTCCATTTGCCATTTCTTGCTTCATATTTTCAAGCTGTTCTTTTAAATTATCCCGTTGTTCTGTTAATGCTTCCACCGTAGAATCTCCTGCTGTCAAAAAAGCCTGTTCCACCTTTAACATAGCCAATCTTATTCCCTCAGCATCATTCTCGGCTATTGCTTTTGTTAACCCTTCATAATTTTTTACTGTTTCATTGTATCCAACATAAGCATCTTCTGCTTTCTCTACAGCTTCGGAAGCGTTCTTATATTTACCTTTTGCTATCTCAAGTTCTTCATTTAACTTCCCATACTCGCTTGAAGCTTCTGCGGCATACTTACCGCCTTTTCTCATAGCTTCGCTCCATTCACCATTCCTTTTCCTTGCTATCTCATCTTCCAAAGACGCTACTTTGCTATCCCACTTTTGTTGTGTTTCAAGTGCTTCGTTGTAATTTCTGTGTGCTTCTGTTCGATTTTTAATAGCTTCTGCATAATCTTCTCCCAATGCTTCCTGCATGGCTAAAGCTTTTTGTTTTTGTATTGTTTTATCAATTTCCGTTTGCAATTCACCATAATTTTGAATCACTCCATCTGTCAAATCAATTTCAATCCCAAGTGCTTCAGATAGCAACCCTGTAATGATTCCTGCCCGTGTTTCATTTCCTTTTGTCACTTTCCCATTTTCATCAACAATGGATTTTAATTCATTTGCTAATGATTGGTTTTTTGCGGCTTCTTCTACAATGTTCCCTATGTTTTCTTTTCTCTGTTTTGTCATATCTTCATAGCTTTCACTCATGTTCTTTATTTCTTTTGCTAATTCACCTTCTTTTCCAGAGAGTTCGGATAACTTTTCAATCTGTGCTTGTTCTGCTTTTTCTGCCGCCAACAAACCGACTGTCATAGCACCAATAGCTGTAATTGTGATTCCCATTGGATTAGCAAGCAATGTTGTTAATCCATTTCCTAAAATTCCAGTCATATTGTATAAGCCGGACATTTGTGTAGCTGTACTTTGCATACCGATACTAGCTATCGCATTTGCCGCTTGATATGCTTTTATTGCAGTAGTGATACTTTTAAACCCTCCGACAAGACTTGTACCAAGTTTCAACACCCTAGAACCAACCATCAAAAATGGTGGGATTCCTGCCGCCAACAATGCCCACTTTGTTATGTTCTTTTGTTCTTCCTCTGATAAGTCATTAAAGTTTTCTACAAGTTCTGTAATAATCTCTGCGGCTTTTCTGATATATGGTGTTAATTGTTTTCCCACAACAATTCCTGCGGATTCTAATGCACCTTTTAACTGTTCCGTTGCTCCCTTTGTGTTATCCATCATTATCTCAGCCATATCTTGTGCCGCACCGCTAGAGTTGTTTATTTCCTTCGTAAGACTCTGAAAGTCAGCTTTGCTTGCATTTACAATAGCTAACAAACCTGACATACCTTCTTGCCCTGCTAACATAGCCGCATACTGCGCTTTTTGTTCTTCTGTTAGACCTGCAAACTTTTCCCTTAAGTCCACAATTGTTTCGCTAAACGGTTTCATTGTTCCATCTGAATTTGTAATGCTAATACCCAAATCACTGACAGCTGTCTCTGCTTCCCCTATCGGCTTTGCAAGCCTTGTCATTACCTGTCGTAATGCTGTTCCTGCTTGACTTCCCTTAATTCCACTGTTCGCCATTAATCCAATAGCGATTGCAGTATCTTCTACGCTATATCCGAGAGAGCCTGCTACTGGGGCAACATACTTAAATGTATCACCCATCAAACCAACATTTGTATTAGACTTTGCACTAGCTTGTGCTAGCACATCTGCAAAATGTGCGGAATCTTTTGCTTGTAATCCAAACGCTGTTAAAGCGTCTGTAACAATGTCAGAAGTTGTTGCCAAATCTTCCCCAGATGCAGCCGCTAAGTCCATGACTCCTGCAATGCCATCCATCATGTCTGATGCTTCCCATCCTGCCATTGCCATATACTTAAATGCCGCCGCTGAATCACTTGCTGAGAACTTTGTTTTTGCGCCCATTTCAACAGCTTTGTTCTCTAACGCCTTAAATTCTTCTCCGGTTGCACCAGATATAGCTTTTACTTCGGACATTCCACTTTCAAAATCAGATGCTGTTTTAATTGCTAATGCTCCTACACCAACAAGAGGAACAGTCACACTTTTTGTCAACACACTTCCGACAGTCATCATTGAATTAGCTACACCATTCATTTTTTGTTCTGTTGTTGCACTTTTATCTGCAAAAACTTTTAACTCATTTCCTGCCTTACGGAATCCTTGCGTGAACTTACTTGTATCAAGTTCCAAATATGCCACCGCTTTTCCCATGTTTACACTCATATATTTTATTCCTCCCTTCTTTTATATTTTACATTTAAACGTTTTTATATAAATCACTAAACTTACTATAACTTTTATGTTCCCATTCGCTTTTCCATACCGGTTCTTCTCCTGCTTCTATTCTTGCGATAATCTCCGAGCAAGCTTCGTCAAAGCAAAAAGCGATATAATCATCTTCAATATGCAATATCGCACTTGGTAATTGATTATACCGCTTTGACATATATAATACCGTTTGTAACTTGTTACTCCTTACGAAAGGGAAACAAAGAAGTGATTCCATGTTGAGAAAAATTATAAACAAACAATAACTGTTCATCTGTTAATTCAATCCCTGCCATCTTTAACTCTTCATAAGTTGGTTCTGCCATACTTTCTTTTGCCATTAGAACAAACAAATCGTGCATATTTTTCAGCATATCTTCATCCATATCTTCGTCTGTAACACCTGTCATAAACAGTTTGTTGGCTTCTCCCAATAACGCATTAGGAATCTTACCACTGGAAGCCATGGACAACAAAGATGGTCTTTTTAACTTAAATACTACAAGTTGCCCTTCTGCAAAAGGTGGCACTATTAATTCTTTTACGCCTGCCATTTTCTTTAAATCTTCTAAACTTGTAACTTTTAAACTTTCTTTTTTTACTTCTGTTCCCATTCTATTTTATTCTCCATTTCTTTTTTTTATTTTCTAACTAAACCAGTCTCTTCTACAAAAGGAGACATTTCATCACCCAAAGATATTGCATTCGCCTCGTTTGAAAAATCCGGTAACTCCTTAACATAAGATAACTTATACGGGGCTTGCCCTGTGTTCGGTGCTGAATCAATCGTATATTCTGGAATACGGAACACACCATCTTCGGAAGTAATGCTTATTGGTGTTCCTTGGCAATTCGGATAAGTAATCTTTTCATACCTTACAATCTGTCCGCTTGCATCATATTCTGCTGAATACGCATCCAACTCGAATATCTCACCTTTTTCTCCACTTCCTGCTACTGGCGGTGTATATGTAAGCGTGTCTCCGCTTCCTTCAATCGTACCACCTTGGAATATTTTTACAAGTTCTACGATAAATACATTATCTGTTAATGTAATTCTATGCCCTGTGATTGTAGTTTCCTGCGGTTTCTGTGCTAACAATCTTCTATTTTTCACAAGCTTTATTGCATCTACTGTTTCTGTTTGTGGTTCTACTCCAATTTTATTTGCTGTATCAACTGCAATCTCTAAACCGGAGTCAGTTGTTCCAGTTCGAATAACAACCAATGCTACATCTATGGTAGCACTTCCTGTAGCTTTCTTTTTTATTCTTGTCATTTCTCTTCCTCCTTTACCAATTTGTCAGCTTTCTACATCCTTGATACTGAAAGCTAATCATATGAGCCTTTGCAACATCATCATAAAAGCTTGGTGTTTCATTCCCTAAATACATCAACATTGGAAATAACTTTTTCATTTTTAGTTTTGTTTCAGAAACAAAAGTTTCCAATCTCGTGTATTCATTTACCGGAACATAACACATTACTGTGTAAATTGGTCTTTCACTAGAGACAGCAATCTCTTGTGTTACACCATCCGCTTTTACGACAATATATTCTTTGTTGCATTCACCCTTGTGTTGTGTTGGGAAATATACATCTGTATTGTCCGTTTTCAATACATCAAAAATTTGCTTCAATGTCATCTTAAATACCTCAACAATTCTTTATACCCTTCCAGAACCTCTTCCGACATTGCATTTATTGTCGGTTGTAGAATTGCAAATCTTCTTTCGTGGCATAGTTCTAAATAAACTCCATAATCAACGCCATGCCCTATATGTATGCGAACTTTGTTCGCAAATATTTCTACCCATCCAACTAAACTCTGTCTTGCGTGTCCTGTTCTATCTGTCCAAGGACTGTTAATCTTAGCATAATTTTCAAACTTTTTTGCTCCCTCTTGTGCAAACATTTCAATCGCAACTTGCGACTTTGTTTCTGCAACTTCTAAATTCTTCAATAAAGTCTTTGCATCAAATCTAATTCTTGCCATTCAACATCAACTCCATTGATATGTCTATAACAATATTATATTCTTGTATGTTGTTTTTGTCAATCACTTTGTATCTGTTTTTGTTTATCTCGATAAAATCACCAGTTTGTATCATATTTGCTTTTTCATATTCGCACAACAACATTGGTTGCCCTTTTAAATGTACTCTTGTCCCATCCTGCACGCTCTCTGTAACATACCCTTTTGTGATATGGTACAATCCTTTTATATTCGCCACTTGAATTTCTTCGCCTGTCGGTTCTTTGTACTTATCAAGTTCTTTTCTTTTTACACTGTACTCACTTCCATGCACATTAATTTCTTGCAATACTTTGTGTAGTTCTGCTATCAATCTTTTCTCATTCACTCTGTTAGCACCCCACTATTTGTTTGTACAAAATGGGAGGCTAACATTTTAAAATAACCAGAACTATCTTTTGTGGTCAAACCACTAACGTTTAATCCAGTTACTTCCGCTTTCAAAATCAACCCTTCATAACTTGCTTTTTCTACATTTCCATTATGTTTATCCAACAACATCTGTAACTCTTCCTTTTCAAAATAAGGTACTTGCTTTTCTCTAAGATTAAACTTTAACTGTTCTAATTTATCCATGTTTCACCTCCCACATTACTTACAACTTTGACTCTCTAATTGCTTTCTGAACAATCTGCCTAGCTTCTCTCACATTTCTTGCGCCGGAAGTATCAATGTTATGTTCTTTTGCATACTCCGCAAGCTGTTCTTTGTTCATTTCAGAGATTGGAATTGTTTCAATCTCATGTTCTTTTTGTCCCTGCCCTTCTGATTCTTCTTCAAAATCAACATTCAATCTATCATATTCTGGCTTTTCATCCAAAATTTTAAATCCACGCTTTTTAAACATGGTTTCATAAGCTTTTCTGCTTACCTTTACCGAATTTTTTCCTCGTACTGCAATTACCATAGCCATATTATCACCCCCTCTAAGCTGTAGTATCAATAATATATACTTGGTCTGCTGTTGGGAAATCCGGTAAACAAATCATAGTTACTTTTGTTTCAACTGTCACTGGGTCTGCTTTCTGGATGGTTGTTACTGCTACACCTGTGTCAGTGATTGTTACATTTGCAACACTTCCTGCCATTAGGTCTGATTCTTCTGGTGTTGTTCCAAACCATGTTGTGCCAAGTCTGCCCGCTGGGAACATAACAAACACATCCTCCGGAACATATCTCTGTGTCGTTCCATCCTCGTCTTTGAATCTCTTATCATTCTTTGCAATCTTAATCCCCAATTCATCAGAAACAAATTGTAAAATTTTGTTATCCGAGATAAAACGTTCTCCTGTTTCTGCATTTGTCAAAGATGCACGAATCTCATTATTGTTTCTAAAGTATCCTAATGTTTTTCCTCCGCACACCGCTCTTTCTACTGTAACGCCTGTATCTTCTTCAATCTGTGCAATACCATTTCTGATATCATCAAGAATTGTAGCTGTTGGGTCACTCCAAGACTTGCTTACTGTTTTCTTATGATTTTCTGGCATACCATAATCATATTCATAAACTTGTCCGTTTCCTTCCATAACAATTGTACCAGTGGATAACATCATCATACGCATACGCTCTCTTTGAGCCGCCGCACCTTCTAATAAATCCATTTCATCGGCAAAAATTCTGTTTACAATAGCTTCAATGTACGCATCATTGTTGCTTTCGATTACTTGATTCAACTGCTGTCTCAACTCTTCGTCAACATACTTTGATTCTTTGAAGAATGGCATTTCCGCTCTTAACTCTTCAAATCCAATTCTCGGACGAGGAATAGCTTCTACATCAAAAGCAGACGGTTTCAGAACAACAGGAAGTCCATTTGAACCCTTTAACCATTTAAGGTCAAGTCCTAACTTTTTATCATCTGGAAAAAGTTCCTCGCCCAAATATGGCTCTCTATCCTGTGCTAAAAGTTCCCAATATGCAACAATTTCTTCGCTAATAATTAAATCATAAATGCTCATGTTTTCTCTCCCTTCTTTTTGTTCCCTCTCCTAGCAAGCCACAAACTTAATCATTGGCAGAGCTTTTTTAATGTTCTCTGTGATTTTTGTCTTTGTTACACTATCTAATCTGTTTGTGTTAACAAATCCAAATAAAAGAATTGCACCGTTGTTATCAGCGACTGTAACATCTACATCATGTAAAAGCACTCCAACAACGTCGGAGTCCGCTGTGTCTGTTGCCGCTGTGAAAGCTGTTTCTCGTGCATCAAGATTTCCTGTAATAGGCGTACCTGCTTTTGCAATCTTTTTGTTGCCTTCTGTAACTCCAACACTCTGAGAAACTAATACACCCATAGATACTTGATGTTCAACTGCAAAAAGAATCTGATTTCCAGAATTATATTTTGTTTTTACAACATTTGTGTTATTTAACATCTGTTTCCCTCCTTAATATTTCTAATCAAAATAATGACTTTTTTTCTTATCTTTACGCCCTGCCAAAAGACGTTCAGCCATGCTTCCTGTATGCTTCTTTTCTTCATGTTTTTGTTCTTCTTTTTTCTCTTCTTTCTTTTCATTTGGTCTTGTGACTTTTCCTCTAGTTACCGTTCCTTTTTCTTTTTGTTCTTCTTCCTCTTCTTCTTCTTTTTCCTCAAAATAAATCTTGCCGGAGTTGCTTTCTTTCATTTCTGCAATAACAGTATTAATATCTTTTTCTTTTGTTACTTTTGCCATTGCAACAATCACAAAGTCCTCCACAAGTTCAGCTTTTACCCCAAGCTGTATTGACAATACTTTTGCTTCTGCTACAAGCCTTGCCTTTCTTTCTTCTGCTAACTGTTTCGTTGCTTCTTTCAGACTGTCAGTTGCTTTTTGTAAGTCTGTTTTGTTTTTGTCCTCTTCTTCTTTTGCTTTTGCAATAATTCCCTTTAAAGCGTCCTTATCCTCGACTCCAATTTCTTTCATAAAATTTGACAACGCTTCACTCTTTACTTTCTCAACATCAACTTTTTCTTCATGTTTTTGTTCTTCTTTTTTCTCAGTTGGTTTTGTTTCTTCTTTAACCTGTTCTTCTTTTTTTGTTACTTCTTCTGCCATCTTTCTACTTCCTTTCTTGTTTTTGTAGTTACACAAAATACTTGCAATACTTTGTTTGCAAAATATTTGTTTCTCTTTCTAACCTGTTTTTCTTCTTTTTAATTTCTTTTAATTTTTGTTCATATCGTCGAGTGTCTTTGATTGTTTGTAATGCAACTACACATTTTCTAATTTGTTTTTTTAAAACAATAGTAGCAATGCTATCATAACACACTGTATAGACTTCACCACAATTCGGACACTGTAAATAAGTGTGTGTGATTTCCATTCCTTCTACTTCTTTTGTTTCTTCATTTAACAGATTATCAAACTCTTCATTGCATTTATTACAAATTACTTTTGTCATGTTCAATTATATCACCTACTTTCAAAAAAGTCAAGGTTTCGACTACAATATTTTTATTTTCATCAAATAATTTTTCGCCATTATATTTTTCTTCTAACTCTTTTCTATCATTCCTCAACTGCTTCATCCACTTATTTTTTCTTTTTATATCTTTTGGACTAATCGTTTCACCTTTTCTGTTCTTCTTTGCATTTTTTAATATCAGTGTTTTTAATCTACACATAAGGTCATAAGTTTGTTTGCTATCAATCTGTACAATTTCCATGTGTTTACATCTTTTACATTCAATAAATAGGATTCTAAACCATTCTCCATTTTTATCATATACTTCTTTTTCTTTCAAATTCTCTTCATTAACAACGTTTAACTCTCCACAATTTGAACACACTCTGCTTGTTCTCAAACTCTCCATTTTTTGTTCTCCTTTTAATTCATAAAATCTAGAGCATATCTGTCTATATCTGGATATGTTCCAATAGGTGCTTGATACCATTGTCCAATCTTCTTAGCAATTTCTGTCATACTGTCTGGTATCACAGCTTCAAATATACACATTCCATTCGGATGGTCTAATGGCAATTCGTTCTTTTTAAAAATATGTCCTTCCCTACCTCTACAAATCTCACACACTCTCCCATGAAAATTGGAAGTCATCCACCGATACCCCACAACAAACGGGTCATTTTTGTTTACTGTTTCAAAACTTTGTTGATACGCATGGCTGATTAATGTTCTTGCTAACCTCAAAGCGTTATAATCAATCTTTCCAAAATATACGCTATCCTTTATCTCTTCTCCAACATACCTTGCCCTCCCTGCAACGACATCATTCATAGTCGCTTTTCTCCACGATTGAATTGTTTTTGCAGGCTTCTGTGCAGATGGGTTTACATATTGTTCTAACTGCTTCGCAATCTCATAAGCTGATTTTCCTTGTGTTGTTCCAATAGAGATAATCTTATTTAATGTATCCTGTGTCTTTTTATTATATCCCCAAATAGCACCACTCAAAGTCCATCCATCTTGATAGATATTTCCATTTATGATATTACTTACAACTTGCTCTGGAACATAACTAAAAGCGTTATGAATATCTTCGTCTTTAAATCCACATTGTTTTAAAAACGTCCTTGTATCACTTACTACTTCGTTGGAAACAATAGTCATGTTTCTTATAACATTGTTTTTTATGTCATTGTTCAATTGCTCGATTCTGTTTTTAATGTCACGCTGTAATAACAATAAGTTTTGTTTTTGTATGTTGTTATTACCCATTACAGATATTTTCTTCCCAACATCTTTATACAATTGCTCATACATTTTCTTAATGTCTTTTTGCATCTGCATAGTTGTCGTTGTTCTTACTTGTTCTGTGTTTTTTAAGTTAAACTTTTGTTCACTCATACCAACCTCTTTGTTTGCTTCCATTGTTTATATTTATGATTATATACTAAAAACAAAACAATGTCAATACTTTTTTACAATTCTTCTATGTTTTCTTCAATTTCCTGTTCTGCTTCTTCTTTTTCCAATTTTGATTGTACTTGCGTATTCATACTCATAGTATCGAACATATTGTTTTCTATCGCAATTTGCATAAGTTCTTCGTCAATCTGTTTATCTGTTTTAAACTCTGCTTTTCTCCATTTTTTAATATAAGACTTTCGACTTCTTGCATTAGCCGCAATCTCCGACAAGTCAGAACTTTTCTCTATTTCTTCGTCGTCCATTAGAGCATAGTTTTCCATGACCTCTATATTATATTGTACTTCTTCCAAAGAGGCAAGGACATACATAGCAATTACTTTTTCTTTGTTTAATTTTGCAAGGTCAATAATTGTGTTTATAATTGTTTCAATTGCAGGTTTCCAAGTCTTTAGCTTTTCATCACAACGTACTTGTAACGGATAATACAAGGCTTTCAATGCTTTGCCGCTTGTAATCGTTCCTGTCATTGTTTCCTCAGAAATATTCGGTACATCCACCTCGTTATACATAGTTGTCTTAATTCTATCAAGCGTCACTTTTACTGGCTCAGTGTGCTTCATATTAGGTGCTAACGTTCCCACTAATGGATGAACATATTCTTGATTCTGTTCTGATTTCAAATCCCAAAAAGCCCCTGCACCAGAACTAAGGTTTTTTGTTGTCTGACTGTTCATATCTACCACATAACGTACAGGATTCATGCCTTTTCTTTCACTGTCAATATCTCCATTGCTTAACCTACTGTATGTACTTTCATATTCTGATAAGCTTTCAATCTCGGACACGCCTTTCTTTTCTTCTAGCGTTCCATCATTCACAATCACTACAGCTGGAATATAATGCAAATTTGTTTCTTGTTCTTCAATTACTTTTTCTACAACTCCACCAGTTCCGTTGTACAGAATGGAACTCATGTATATCTTTTCGTTTTTCTCTTCGTATCTGTTCACAAGGAACAATCTTTCGCTTGTTGTTTTTGTTTCATTTACATTTTCAAAACATACAAACTTTGTTATCCTGTCTGAACCATACTCCGTCTCGTAATAAAATTGTAACGCATTGTAAAAATGTGTTTGTATTCCGTCTCTCTCAGAAAAATCAACCAGACACGCAACACGTTTTCCAACAAAACAATCCTTTGCACTTTGCAATAATAACTTTGAAAAATTATTGTGCTTATGCTTCAACACTTTATCTACCAGTGTTTGATATTGTTTTGCTCGTTCTATCTGTTTTTCCTCTACATCAACTGGCTGAACAAAGATGTCTGGTGTTTGAGAGAACATAAATCTAGCTTCTTTGTCAATTAACGTTTTTGCAATCTTAAAACGAACATCAGACGGAACATAATCACCAGAACTACCCTCTGGATAAAACTTTGCTCCTTTTTTATAATCAATGTAGTTTTGTTTGATTTCAAGAATCTCTTTCGTATACTGATTATATCCTGATTCAATTTCATTTCTTAAAATAAAATAAGGGAATCCTGCTAGCGCTCTTATTGTTTCGATATTATTTTTATCTTTCAATGGAACAATCCTCCTTTCTTTTCTTTTATTTTAACACAACAAAAATATTTTGTCAATAAAATAGGACGGATATTTCACCGTCCTGTTAATTATTTTACTCTGATTTTCTGCCCTGCATAAATCTTATTCGGATTACTAATACCGTTTAGTTTTGCTAACTTCTGGTATGTTGTTCCATACCTTGCCGCAATTCCAGATAAAGTATCTCCGCTTTTGATTATATAATACTGTGCAGAACTTCCAGAACTGCCATTTACAACTTTTTGCACTTCATTGTATCTTGTTCCTAGTACCTGTTTACGGATATCACCATTTCCATATTTGCCACTCTTTACCTCGCTTGCTAATGTACTAACACTGGCACTTGCAATATGATTAATCATAGATTGCACTTCACTGTACTTTGTTCCAAGTTTTGTTTTTCTTTTATCACCATCCCCATACTCCCCTTGTAATGTTTTCGCAACAAGTTCCAATGTTGTTCCAGACGGTGTATTTGTTTCTGTACTAGAAGTATTTGTGGGTTTTGTTTCATTTCCTTTTCCTGCATATTTATTCCATGCTGTTTTATCTCCATAAAATTTATCCAAATCAAGATTTCCGTTGTAACCACTCAAGCGCCCTACTGACGTATACTGTCTCAACACACAACTATATGCTCCTTCATTCCAAGGTTTTGCTTGATATCCTGTAGGTTTATTGTTCGCATACTGAGCAACCCAAAAACCATAGTCACCAATCCCATGTAATCTATTTAATGCACTTTTTTGTACATACACGATTGGTTTTACTCCTGTTCTTGCATAAACATAATCACACCAATTCTTTACCCATATTTTGTCCGACTTGTTCCACTGTGCATTTCCTTGTGATTCCCAATCTAATACAAGAATCGCTTCTCCAATATATCCTTTTACATTCTTCAAGAAATAGTCTGCTTCTTCTTTGTAATTCTTTCCATTTGCATAATGATAAACACCTAGGCATTTTCCTAATCTTTTCGCCTGTTGATAAAATTTATCACAATACTTATCAACGTATCCTGTTCCCTCTGTTGCTTTCATAATTGCAAAATCGAAACTAATGTTATTAAGATTCAACCCGCTTTGCCAATGACTGATATCAATTCCATTCATATGTTCCATGTTTCTACCTCCAACCTCCAACTACTTTAACTCTTGTGATTCTACTTCTGGTATTCCTGCTACACTGACAGCAACACTAATCAGAGCCGCAACACCAGATACAGACAGAATATGCGCCCAACCTACTTCATTAAATGCCTGTCCGACTGTTACCATTGAAACAAATGTTTCCGCAAATGTTTTTACTGCACGAACCGCTGTTGCTTTTACCCACTTCTTTGTGTCAACCGATACTTTAAATACTGTGTTTTTAAACATATCTTTTTTTTACCTCCTTTATTTGATTGAATGTTTAATTTTAATCATATCATCACTTAATTCATCAATCTTATCCCATTGTCTTTTCTGGCTTTCTCTCACTTTGTTTTTATACTCGTCAAACTCACGAATATGTTGTTTTAATTCCTCATCCCTTTCATCCATTTTTTCTGTAATTCTGTCCATCTTAGAAACAAGTTCTGCCATTGCTTTTGTATTATCATTCAATGGTTTAAATAATATTGCAAATAATCCGATTAGAGAGGATAAACCAACAACTAACATTCCTATAAATTCCGATTGCCCCATCAACTACCTCCTTTTAATTCCACTTGCTATTGTTCTACCTGTTTCTTCTTCTATTCTTTTAATTTCATGCTCCCTTATGCTTGTTTTAAAAACTGGTTCTCTCGATTCCAAAATAGCAACTGCCATTTCCAAACCATTATACAAACCGACCATATAATCATCTGCATTTGTTTCAATTGTTTGTTTCTGTATTCTGTGTATCTTCTTTAATTCTTTTACTTTTCTTCTTAGCATTTTACCCCGCCTTACTATTTGTTTTGATTTCTTTTACATCTGCAACCGTATAACGGTCTAACGCATACCACAACGCACTAAATGTATGTGGGTCAATATTAAATTCATCATAAATTGCATTCCCTTTTGAGTCCTTTTTATACGTCAAATCTTTTAACTCTCTGATTGTGTTCTTACATCTAGGAGAACATACTATCTTGTTAAATCGTTTCATCTTCTTTGTGTTCTGCAAACGACTTCCAATATACTTTTTTGCTCCATACATATTATACCCTTGCTGTCTGTAAAACTGAATTGTTTTAGGTTCTGCGCTATCCGCACAAATAGGTTTGTCACACCTCTCTGCTCGTTCTGCAACCGCTATTACATCATCTCTCCTACAAAATCTATCATCTGTGATTTTATTCATATAAACCTCATCATAGATATATAATATTTTGTTTTGGTCATCCACACAACAACTAATAAGTGCATTATAACTCTCTTCAAAACCAAAATCAAGACCAAAGAAATGGAACTGTGCGGAAATATTGTTCACTGCGTTTTTAAACTCTTTACTATTTTTCGCAACAACAAAGTTTGGTAGTACCAATGTTCCGCTTGCTCCAAACCTTCCCCATCTTGCAACAATCCACAATCTTTTGTCTGTTTGTTTTAAGCTGTCCAAACGTCTAATGTAAGAAGTTGGTAAAAATGGATTATCTTCCGGTAAACTGTGGTGATAATATATACTATTTTTTTTGTTTACCAATGTTCTACGCCTGTAAACCTCTTCTGCATCTTGTATCACTTCTTCTTTTCCTTTATCATCCGTATTCACAAAGAATGTGTTGTATACCCAATTTTCCTTGCCTACAGGGTTTGTAGTAAGGAAGAAGTGTAAAGATACTTTAGGCTCTCTGACACGCCCTAACAACTCTGTATACGCTTCATACCGTATCTCGCTACATTCTTCCATCCACACGATAGAAACTCCGTGTATGGACTTAATTTTTTCCGTATTGTCCATCCCTCTGAATATGATTCTTGAACCATTTGGAAACCTAATTTCTAATGGGCTTGAAATTGCTATAACTTTTCCTGTCTTTGACTTTCCATTATATCGAATCACTTCATCCGATAACAAATCCATTGTTTCTAATATTTCTTTAAATAGCGCAAAACATGATTCCTTGATTGTCTCTCTAACCTGTCTAACAACTAACGCTGTTCTTTTTTCTTCTAATAGCTTCAATATAATCTTTAATGCTACATGATAACTTTTTCCACTTCCATAGCCACCAAACAATAAATACTGTTCATAATCCCAATCAGTAAGAAACGAAGCAAAACGGTTTGATACTTCAACATTTACATTCATATTGTTTGCTCCTTTTATTTTATATACACAAAACAGATATGTTAAATTTACATAATTTTGGGGAGTTGATGTAAATAAAAACCATATCTGTTTTGTTATATTTATTATACCATATTTAATTTTTGTTTGTCAAATTTATTCAAAAATTTCTTTCAATAAATCAATACAATCTTTCATTTCTTATTTATTCACAACATTCACTTCTTCATTGCGTTCTTTAATCTTTCTTATTCAATCCAGAGACATTAGCCATATTATCTGCGATATATAACAATGCCTTGTGTCCATTTCTAATCATTTCCATTTCACCTCTGCTTAACTTTAACTGTTTCTTTCTTTCTCCAATAACACTAAGCAATGTATTAATACCATTTACAACCGCACATTGTGATTTTTCAATTTCTTTCAGATGTTCTAAAATCTGCTTGTTTGTTACTTCCTGTTTTGTTTCTTTGTTCTCACTCATGTTTTGTTCTCCTTTACTATTTGGTCTATTTGTTTTTATGGTTTTATCATACCACACTATTAGTGGAATGTCAACCTCTTAATAGTTTATTTTTTTAAACCCTTGTTTCAATAAAGATTTGAAATGATTGTTTCCCTCTTCTTTATTTTTAAAACTAATAATATCATTATAAACTATTGTTCCATCAGGCAAATGATAAAATTGTGATGTTTCTGGTACTCCCCAGACATTTCTTGAATAACAATATCTTTCCATTATTCCATCTTCATTGTGTCTTATTATATTGATTTTTTATCTACCATTTTGTTTCCTCCTGTTTTGTTTTATTTGTTTTATTTGTTTTATTTGTTTTCTTCTTTATGATTCTATTATATCACAACATAACACAAAGTCAATACGTTTTGTAAAACTTTTTCAAACAAAATAAAAAGGACAGAAACAATGTTCTGCCCCTTCCTCTTAGATTCCCTTAATGGGTATCTTGATAATCGGATTGTAGTCAATGTACTTTCTGTTCTTTCTTGACCTTCCTTTGTTTGATGTGTCCAGCCTTACAATGTTACTGCCCCACTTCTTACGCAACAACTCAAACTGCTCTTTTTCCCTTTCCATGTTACGGTACATTGCACAACCGCCCTTTTGTTCTGACTGTCTACAAACATAATGATATTTGTTTAACCGCAATGCCCCTCTATACAGATTCATGTTCTGTAAAGTCATGTCATAATCTTCTTTTAACGGAAGTCTTTCATCATACCTTAATTCATTCCCCTTCAAGAAACACTGGAAAGGTCCGCCTATGTAGGATGTAGTGCTGAATGGTGAATACTGCCGATATGACATTGTATCACTGTTACAATTCAATCCCCAGAATTTGAATCCCCAATCATGGCACAATAAAGAATAACGATATAAGAAATCCAGTATTTCATCTGATTTTACTTTTACTTTCTCATACGCATATGTTCCATCCTCTGACATTTCAAAATGTTCAATTGCTCGTAAATCATCATCAATCAATAACACAATATCTGCACCATTTTCAAACTCTGTATCAAGGATATAATTACGAACTCTGCACAGATTTCCCTGTACACCTTTCGGACACTTCACAATGTTTTCTGTATGTTTCGGGTTGAAATCCAGATACGCTTCGTACTCTTCTGGTGCAACATAAACTTTACAGAAAGGAATATAACTTAGCGTCTCCACCTTATACCGTTTATAAGACGGACAAGCAACAATGATTTCTTTCCCCTTATACTTCATTACCCTGCACCCTTTCTAACGCTTTCTGTCCGTCTAGCACCCTTCCTACTCCTGCTCGCATACCGAATGACTTCTTGTTCCCTTCCTTCTTTGTTGGGTACGCCTTTGCTTTCTCGATTCCAAACAATCCCATAGCATTGAGCCAATCAATCTTATTGTTGAACTTCAACACAATGTAGTTGTTCTCTTCATTCAATATCTCTGTGAATGGCACATCTGGTTCAACTTCTATTGTTTCATCTTCCAGTGCATCAATACTAAATCCGAACACTTCCATGTCAATGTCTGATTTTAGAAGTTCACTGATTTCTTCGTTAATCAATGTTTCGTCATAACTTGATTCTGCTGTTTTGTTTTCAATCAATCGCCAAGCCTTGATTTGTTCCTCTGTCATATCATCCAGACAGATTGTAGGCACTTGTGTCAGTCCTGCTTTCTTTGCCGCAAGGATTCTTCCATGACCTTCTACTACATTGTCCTCGCTGTCGATTGCTACTGCTCTATGTTCAAAGAACCCAAACTGTTTAATGCTATTCGCAATTCGTTCAACCTGTTCTTTCGGATGTTTCTTTGCGTTCTTCTTATATGGTTTTAACTCTCTAATATTTCTGTATGTTATCTTGATACCACTTGCTTTTGTTCCCATGTATTCTATGCCCCTTTCTATATTCTTTGTTCTGTCTTTGTTCTAAATGGTATGTTATGTTCTATTGTTCTTTGTATACTTGTTATATACTATTCTTGTATGAACTCATAGAACTATTCTAATAATCTTTGTTCTGTTCTATGTATTTTTTCTTCTTTGATTTGTTCTATCTGTTTTAAATTTCCTAACAAATACTTTAATTGTTTAATGCATATTTCTATGTCTGCCATTTCTTCTGCTATCATATATTCTGCATGAATCATATCTGTCTGGCAGGTTTTGTCTCCCTGTAAGATTCTCTGATACTTGCTTAACGCTTGTATGAGTTCTCCACATTCCTCTGTACACTGTAGCAATCTGTTTTCAATCCCAAACTGTTCTGCTTGCTTTCTTGTGTATTTATCTATCTGTATTTGTTTTAATTCTGCATCAGTTTCCATTTGCTTTCACCTCAAACAATGTTATGTTATTCAAATAACAATACTCCATAATGTCTTTGTATTCTTTTGTTATCTCATTCGGCAGATAGGTATAATATACGTTTTCGTCCCTTCTTCCCTTTACATGCTCAAACATCAATGTTCTGTAAATCTTCACATCTTTGTTTTTCAACAATGCAATTCCACTACCGATAGAATACATCTTGGGGTAGTTTATGGTTTCTTCATACTCATATACAACATATACGGTATGTGTCTGTGATAGCCCTTTGATTGGCATATCATATCTGTCTGTAACAGAAATCATACTAACCACCCTGCACCCTGCTTCAAACTCTGCTTCTAGTTCCTTTTCCAAGTCAACCACATCAAGGTCATATTGTTCCACTTTCTGTTTTGTCATGTTCCTGTTCTCCTTCCCTTAACTTTAACCATGCAATCACATTTTGTACAATGTCTTGTTCCAATGCTTGTTCTTCTGTCATGTTATGCCTTTTTGCATATCCTCTTACATAACGCCCTATTTTCTTTTTAACTTTGTTTTACTCTTTGCCATGTTCTCCCACCTTTTCGGAAAACATATACATTTGTTCATCATAGATTAATTTGATTCCTGCATATTCTTCTGTTAGCTTTGCCATTTCTGACATCTTTACTGTTCCTTTGATAAATGCTTCATAAAGGTTAATACAATCTTCTACAAACTTTGGTATTCTCTTCTTTGCTGACTTTTCCCAATAATCTGCAATTAACACATTTGTAGGAATTACTAACATCATAGTTTGTATTTGTTCTGCAATATCATTTACCTTTTCCATCACTAGCTTTTTCGCTTTTTGTTGTTCTTCTTTTCTGATTCTCTGCTCTATTTGTTCTAACTCATAAGCAGTCAATGTATATGTTTTTGTTTTCTTTGTTTCTTCCCTTTGTTTTCTCCTTAACTCTGCCCTACTCATGTTCAACCTCTATTCTGTATATAAAATATACTGCTGCTGTTCTCCATTCTTCCCATTGTTCAGAATCTTAATTTGTCCATAGACTTTTGTTGTAACTTCTTCTCCTGTTTGTTTATCATATGTAACAATTGTAACTGTTCCTGTACTATTTTGTTTTGGTATATCAATTACCAAATTCTCTGTTTTTGTTTTAACTGGTTCTTCTGTTTCATTGTGTATATTGATTTGTCCTATTACATACTTACCAAATAAACATCCTGTAACTGTTAATAAAATTAATGTAACCATTATTAATAAAGCTTGTTTTATGTTCTTCATTCTTCTATGCTCCTATTATACTTTGTTCTCCTGTGTTCGTCAAGAAATTTTTATAAAAAGTTCCTTTTGTTTTATATTTTTAACAATCCACTCTAATTCGGACATATGCTCTAAACCTTGTATTTGCCTATTTAAGCGACTTTTATCTTCAATGGGTATACTTCTTAAGGGTTGACTGTGTTCTTTCATTATTTCAACGATTCCACACTTTGTACAACTATCCCTCATAGATATCTGTACCCCACTCTTCCTCTTCTTTCTCGTTTATCCAATCTGTCTCATTTTCCACATTCCAGATTTCTTCTTCGTCTGCTTCATTTGGTTGGTAACTTTCCCCTGTTGCTACAAGATTAATTGTTACGTTGCTCGTAACTTTTCCAGTGTTCTTGAACATATCTAATTTGTCCATCATGTTTGTAATTTCTTTAATTGCAGACACATCACCGGAGATTCCTTTTTGAAACAACGCTACCATTAACAAGGAACGGTTTGTCAACTCTTCGTCCGTGAATCCAAAAGAACGCAATATTTGTTTCTTTTTATCACTGTTTGTTTTCATCTCAAGTAGCTGTCTCATACAGTTCTGCAATGCCATGTTCTGTTCTTTCTTTTTCTTCCTTGCTTCCACTCCCATTTTCGCAATCCTTTGTCTTTCTTCCTTTGACCGCTCACTAAGCGGAATTAGATTACTTGCTTCTTTTACTTCTCTTCCTTTTCTTCTTCCCATACTATCTTTTTTACCTCCTGCTTTTTCTTTATTTTATATATAAAAGGCAGAGAGAAATACCCCCTGCCTTTAAATAAAATATAATCTGTCATTCTTTTTAAGGAGTAACGTCATGGACAAAATTTAAACGAGAAAATAATTTTGCTAACAAAATGACAGATTATATTTTTTCTTTTTTATCGGTAGGCATTTCCATCTATCGGCTACCACTTATTTATACCAATCCAAGTATAACTCCATTTATGTAAATTAGAATACCATACTTTGTTTTATTTGTCAATCACTATTTTACTGAAAATGGTTTGCACGAAAAATAGTAGAACGATTAATATTATCATGCTTTTTATTTTTCCTCACAACTTCATTTTCCTTTCTGTACTTCTTATAAGCTTCACACTCTGCGTGACATTCTATAGAACGTTTTTCACAACCCTTACACGGTACTTTCACATTATAACAGTCCTTTCTTTTTTAGGTATTCTTCTACATCACATAAATACAAGATTGCTTGTTCCATATCTTCATCTTCGATATCAATGAATCCTTGTTCATTCTGCTTTGTAAATCTGTGTAGCGGTAATGGGAATCCCCTTTCTGTAACATTGTTCAGCTTATACCCAACCTCTTTTATGTACTTTATAAACACCGAAAACAGAGTTGACAACACAATCATTATAACAACATCATCTGTTATTTTCAGAATTAAAATAGGAACTAGAATTTGTATCAATGTTGCTATCTTGTCTAATTCTTCTATGATTCCATACTTCAAGCTTTTTGTCATTTCTTTTACTGTTCGAATCATCACTTGTGATAATTTATATAGTTTCTTTTTTCCCTTTCTGTGACTCATAAAATTACCCCTTTCAAACTTTCCTTTAATGCTTCCAATCTTTTCTTTACCCTTTCACGATATGGTTTCATTTTACAGGTTTCGCACATGTATTTGTTTTGTTTCATAAAAAAACTTCCTGTTACTTCTCTGCAAATATCACAATGTCTTTCCTGTATCTTTTCTTCTTCTTCCACAACATAGACTGTTAATCGCACTCTGCACAACATACTATCATCTCTTACTTTCTCTATCCGATATGCCAGATGCCCAGAATTGTTCACAGCTATGATGTTTGTGGATAACCACTTACAACATTCCAGATAAGCCTTTTTTGTTGTTCTATTTTGGAAATTCTTTTCTATAATTCTTGTGCCTGCTATTAGTTCCATTTACTCTACCTCCGAAAGTTTTTGCCTTGCCTTTACTGCACTTTTATCTGCCAACTCATTTAATACGTCTCCATTGTGTCCCTGTACTTTTACAAAGCGTATATCTAATTTCTTCTCATAAACTAAACGAAACAACTTTTCCCATATGTGCTTATTTTTTACTGGCTTACCTTCTTTTGTTAACCATCCATTGTTATGCCAATTCAACAACCATCCTTTCTTTATAGCGTTCACCACATACGCACTGTCGCAATATATAGTCACCTGTTTACTTTTACCCTTATAGGCTTTTACTAACGCCATATAAACCGCTGTTAGTTCCATTTCGTTATTTGTTGTATGTTTTTTGTTTCCGGTAACAACATTTGTTTTAATCCCGCTACTGCAAGGCACTATCTCCACATAAGACCATCCACCATTTCCGGGGTTACCACTACAAGCACCATCTGTATAAAACGTTGTATTCTTCATAGCCTTATACCTCTTCTTCTTTTTCTTTTTTGATATCTGCGTATATTTTAATTATCAACTTTGCAACAACTTCCCACAATATTTTTCCATATACATTTCCTATCCACTCTCTTGTTTCTCTAACCCTTAAAACACTTACGTTGTAAAAAACAAATTTTTCCTCAAAATAGAAATTAATTCCCTGTGTCTGATATTTGTACCTCTGCATTATCCCTTGTAACGCCTGTTCTAACAATTCCAATGGTGCTTGTTCTGTTTTAGTGTAGTTATTCTTTTCCAGAATCCTTGCAACAGGTTTTACTTTCCATAAGAATTTGTTTAACTGTTCTAAGTTGTTTCCTTTTGTACAATCCAAATCTAATATACTTTCTGTTTTCATATTTCATTCTCCTAAAAAAGGACAGATAAGATTTCCACCTACCTGCCCTTTGTTTTACACTTTATATACTGCTAACGCATATTGTCCATACCGATTGAGTTAAATCTCCCAGTCATCATCATCTTCATCTTCTTCGGACTCTGCTTCTGCTTCATCTGCTTTTTTCAGAAGTTTCACATATGCTTCGGCTGACTGCTTTGTTTTTGCTTTGATTCCTCTGTCACAACACATTTTGTACAGTTCTTTTGCTGTCTTCCCTGCATATGCGTCCGTCTCTTCTTCTTCGTCCTCTTCATCCCAGTCATCCTCTTCTGATTTTCCTTCGTTTGCTTTTAAGACTGCGATAAGGCTTGCTTTGTCTCGTTTCTTACACTGGGAAGAAATTCCTCTATCACAGCATAACTTGTACAGTGCCTTAGATGTCATACTCTCATAATCATCCTCTGACTCTTCCGGTTCTTCAACTTTTGTTGTTTTCTTGTCTTTTGAAGCTTTCTCAGGTGCTTTGTCTTTCTGCTCTTCAGCTTCTGACTCCACATTACCAAAGTCTTTTAATCCTGTCTCTACAACTCTTGCTGTTACTTTTGGAACTGCTTTCAAAATGTCGCACAATACTTCTGTTCCGTCTCTCATAACCGCTACTGTAAGCAATGGGAATCTACTACCAATTTCTGCAACCGATTCTAAATCTGTTCCTTTCAATAATACCTCTGCCGCTTCATAAGCTAACCAATTCTTTGCCATTGTTTTTTTCTCCTTTTCTTTCTTTTACTTTTTGTTTGTTGCTTTATCATTTAGAAGTTACCTTCATTTGATACTGTTATTATACTATTCTATGTTTTGTTTGTCAACACTTTTTTAAAAATCTTCTTCTTTTGTTTTCTCATACATAGTATCTTCAAATTCTTCTGTATTGATTCCTACTTTTTCACAGGCTTTATCAATTGCTAGTTTTAATCTAGCCAATCCTTTTCTATCCAAAATGCCTAAGCCACCTTTTAAATAGATTCCTGTTTGTTTACCTTTTTCTTCTGCAACAAATTGCTCCTTTACTGCATATCCTAAGAGTTTTCCATCTTCTTTGTTATAAACTTCTGAAATTACAATGTTTCGTTTTTCCTTAAACCGTTCTCTTGAAAGTGACTTAAAACTTAGTCCTCCCATTCTTCGCCACCCCCTTCACTATTGTCTGGTAACTCGATAATAGCTTGGAAACGTAACTGAATATATTCCTCGTCCACCAATGAGCAAATGTTGTCCAGATTCACATTGTCAACTAAAGACTTGAATGGAATGGTTGCATTACCATCTTTGTCAAAACTGATTCCACCTAATGTAAAGATACCTAAACTCATCGGATTGCCACTTGCTGTTTTTGCATGAACAGTAATGTCATTGTTCAGACCTTGCAACAATTCAACGCTTGTTACAATCTCATCATATCGGAGTTTGAACTTTAACTGTACAATTCGATTCTTTCCAATGGATAACCCTTCAAAGGTTGCTATCCCTTTTTGTTTGAATTTCTTTTCCAATCCGTTTTTCTCCTTTCTCTCTGTTTTGTTTTGAACTCTTGTTCTCTTTGTTGTCTATCCTTCTCTCTCTGTTTCATATAAGCCTGTCTTGCAAGATATGTTTTTCCTGCATTTCTACTTCCTTTGCTTATAATCATATTATACTCTTGTTCATCCTCATTGTCAACATCTAAATCAAAATTTGTTTGTAACTTTTCAGAAATGTCCTGTCCTTCCACAAGGCTCTGTACAAGTGGTAAATCCTCTGGTTTTATCATAACCCATACTTCGCCAGTGTTTAAGAATTGTAAAGCAAATATAGGCAGTTTATGGCTTACAGCCGCATTTTGTTCTAATATATGAATATCGTTCTGTTTAATGCTAATGCTCTGCTTGTCCGTAGATTTCAACTGACAGATACACTGTCCATTCTGTCCGTCCTCTTTCTCAATCCATCCTGCTCCACTGTTCTTTGTTGGCTTGAATCCTAATCTACGCATAACTTCTTCTTCATTCTTACGGTAGAACTTTGTTGAACGCTTACCCATTTGTTCTGTTCTCCGTTTCCTTTAAGCATTTATCTCCACTTGGACAGCATACACACACTATATCATCTTTATCATATTTCCCAAAACATCCAACATGTGACTTTGTTTTGTTATGTTCTTCCTTAAAATCACTTGTGCATGAATAGTACAGTTTGCATTCTGAACATTTTCTTGCAACATCATCTGGTGGTATGCTCTCGCAATAACATTCTGGTTTCTTTTCTTCTGAATATGGATATTGTTTTTCCATCATCTTCTGGTATTCTAAACAATACTGCTTTTTCTCATAAGGGCAACACTTGCAAACTTCTTCATCTTGATACATTGCATGAAAACAATCTGGTCTGTTTTTTACTACATCAATAATGCTTTGTTCTTCATCCTCTGTTATAATATCATCCTCATGTATAATATATTTACCATTGTTTGTGCTCAAACATTCATTGGTTGTTTTTACCAATTCTGGTGTTGTAATGCAACTTCTTCCAACATTAAAGTTGCAACCTAAATTGTGGCAATGCTCTACCCTTGCAATCTCTGTTTCTTCCTGTTGATTGTATAACTCCATTTCGTTTGTCTGTGTTCCGTCTTCCTTCTCTACAAAGGATAGGGCAAATTCTAATGTTTGGTGTCGTTCTTCTCTGGTCTTTGTTTCCCTTAACACTTCCAAAATCTCGTTTGCTGTCAACAAATCAATACTGCACCTGTTTGACTTTCCTGCAACACAACTTTCTATGGCTTCCTGTACTTTGTTCCCTAACTCTGTGATGTCATATGTTTTGTTAATCTCCATCTTGTTCCCTCAACTTTCTGTTTTGTTCTTCTATCAAATATTCAAGGTATGTTTTCTTTCCATGATATTCTGCATAATATTTTGTTCTTGCTTCTTTTAGTTCTTCCAATCCGAATAAATCTCGGAACATGGTTTCCTGTTCACATACTCGGAAAGAATAACTGTCAATACATTCTTTCATGGACATTGTTATTTTCTCCTTTTCTTCTTTCTGATGGTATCATAGATTCCATACACGACAACTGCGGCAACTTCTATTAAGATACAAGCAACAAATCCGCAAGCAAACTCTGATATATACATTATGTTCTATTCCTCCTTTTACTTTGTTTGAACTTCAACACATTCAACCTTTTGTCTATCTGTTTCAATTCCAGATAGTTCTTGCAATGTTTCTTTCTGTGTTCTAGTTCTGCTATTTCCTTTGCTTCATCTACAACCACTTGTTGTAATTCTGCTAACCTTGAAATGTTATAGCAACCTTCCTGTACTACTTCTTGTAACAATCTCAATGCATTACCCACACTTTCTGCTGTTCCTAATACTATCGGTGTAACATCTTTCAACCGTTTTGCAAAATCCCTAACTGTATATTCATCCAATCCTGTTGCGTAACAGGTATTCTGTATCATTGCTTCTTTTTGTTCCTTAGCATAATCATACCCGTTTGTATTCATGCTGTCAACTCCTTTTGTCCTATTTTCTAACAATCCCTTCTGCTATGTTCTGTATTCTTTGTTTGTCTTCTTTGTTTAACCTGTCCCACAAATCAAAACCTGTTGTTCCATCGAAGTCATAAAAACAATAACCATATTGTGTTTTGTTCTTTATCCACTTTGTTGTGTGTTCCTCTTGCATGTTGGTAAGTTGTCTTGCAACTTCATCATACTTTTTGTCACTCCACACACTGTTGTCTGCTTCATAATACAGATAACTATGTATCAATATTACTCGTTGTAAGAAATCAATCTTTAGTTTATCTGTCCAATATACGGGGAAGTTGTACATTTCTGTATACCCCCTATCTATCTAACCATACAAGGTAGGAACTATCTTTTGTTTCTACTCTCATAATGTTTTCGCCATCTTTCATCCCTGTCCATGAACAAACAAAACCAAATGAGTTATGACTGCAAATTTTAAATGTTCCGTGTTCTTCTGTTTCATTCCACATCTTTAAACATTCATCGTATGCTTCTTCTTTTGCTTTTGATGCTTTACCATATACATCCCTTAATGTATATCCTTCGCATCTGTTTCCCATTTCATAAACCTTTTTGCCAGCCTTTGTACTAAACTTTAATTCATTCATCATTGTTTTGTTCTCCTTCCAACTTTGTTTTCCTTTACCTTATGGCTTTATTATACAGCACTTATGATTGTTTGTCAACACATTTTATAAAAATTGTTTTCTTTGTTCAAAACTATAACAACCTGTCAGAACTGCTTCTGTCAATCTCTGATACACCTTTACTGCTTCTTCATTTGTTCTATAATCTTTTGTTACATAGGTATCAGATTCTTTATCATACAAGCCAATGGTGTATTCATTTCCATTCTTGTTAAATTCAAATCTCTGTCCATTCTGTACATCTTCTAAAACTGCGATTGTGTAATACATAACTTGTTCTCCTTCTCATTTTGTTTTATTGTTTACCTTTACTGTAATTATATAGTAACATATGTTTTGTTATAAGTCAATCCGTTTTGTGTAAAAACTTTTAACATTTAAAACAGAACAAGGTGGCAATTAAGCCACCATCTGTAATTCCTGTAATGCTGTTTTGTATTTATTATTCAGTGCATACAATCTGAAATTGTTAATGGTATCTTTTTCCATTCCCTTAAATACTGCGATTGCAAGGATGTTCTTTAATTCAAGTCCTGTCTTTTCTAACTTTGTTACCATTCCAATGCATCTGTAACTGAATGTTGCTCGAATACCATTTGTTTCTGCTTCTGTTCTGATTGCTTCTACAAAATCAACAAGTTCTTTGTTTCCTTTTGCAATATGCATTTCAATGTTCTTGTCATATCCAAAATCAATAATTGCGAATCTATCCAGTGTTGCTTGGTCTAATACCAATCGACCTGTGTACATTTCATCTGCACCAGAACCAACTGTATTTCCTGCCGCAACAACTCTGAAATTCTTATGTGCTTTGATTTTACCATTTGGAAATTCAAAATATCTGTTTGCGATTGCCGCATTTAATAATACTAACACTTCTGGAATAGATGCATCCATTTCGTCAAGGAAGAAAATTCCACCGTTCTTAAATGCTTTGTAAAACTCTGTTTCATGGTATACACCACCTGCATCAATAAACCCTGTCAATTTGTATTCCTGCTGAACACTGTTTGTAAAGTAAAACTCTAAACCAAGTTCCCAACTAATCTGTTCCAGTGTGTAGTTTTTCCCACTTCCTGCTGGTCCTGCAAGATAAACAGGAATGTCATTTTCTATGCAAGCCTTAATCATATCGAACTTGCTGTGTTTTACTTCTTTGTTGTAATCCTCTTTTTGTTCTCCATTTGTTTTCTCTTCTTTTTTTTGTTTTGGTATTTCTAACTCTATAGAATTGTCAATAACCTTTCCTTCTTTGCTTTTCCTTCCTTGACTTTTTAACTCGTTTGTTGTTCTATCCTCAGAACGAAAGTTTTCTGGTTCTTTATACTGAACCATTTCATTTGTTCCTTTTTGTACTCTATACCAGTATAATACGCCTTGTATCTCAAAGCAATAAATACCTTTTGTTTGTAACTCTCGAATTTCTTTTGTATGCTTTCTAACTGTTCTGTTAATATCTACAATTCCATAATCCTTTTTCACTTTTATAGTTACTTTGTTATAACCCGTTTTTGTTACCTTTAAAATATTTAGTGTTTTCATAACTGTTCTCCTTTTAACTTATATAACTTATCTCTTTAACTATAATATATTATAATATATTCATATATATATGTCAATATATATTTTATATATATTTTTTTAATTTATTTTATATTTTTCTATATCTGTGATTTCTTCTTCCGAAACAATACGAGGAATAAAATAATCACCATTAAATAAATGTTTTGTTTCATAATACTCTGTACAATGTCCGTATCCATAACCAAAACATTCTGTTTCTTCTAATCTCTCAATCAATCCAAACACAATTCTGCGAAACATACTAGGATGAACCAAGGGAAAAGCCATCTGTTTAATGTTCATTCTTTGTGAAGCATTTTTTATTTTAACTACTATTCCTATGTAGCCTCCCATACATCTGCTTACAAATGTAATGCTCAAATTCACCCTATACCCTGTCAACTCTAATTCGTTCACAGCCTTTAGGACTTTTATGCTTTCATTTTCGATTGTTTCTGCTGACGTTGCTCCAGAATATCCGAAGTCTTTAACAATGTTTAACACTTTCTGTTTTGTTGTAATTCTTTTGCTTGATACCATGTTATCTGGTATTCCCTGCAAATATCTAGGAACACACGCTTGATAGCCTTGTACACCATAAACTGTTTTATTTTTATAACCATTCTGGCACTTTACATTTCCAATCTTTTTTGTCAACCTTTCTGCCATGCTATCCCAACCATGTAACAACAAATCTTCTGCTTCTTCATAACTATTTGTTTTAGTAAATGAATATCTTTTGCTCCCAGTTTCGTCTGATACATGATAACTCTGATAAAAATTTGTTCTTTCTGTTTCTCGATTGAATTGTACAACTTCTGAAATGCTGTTAAAAATTATTACCTTACTTCCTTCTATTTCTTTTTTAATCATGTTTTTAACTCCTTCTCGTTTTGTTCTCCATTTCCTTTGTGACTATATCATAACATAACACGAAACAAATGTAAATACGTTTTGTGAAAATAATTTGTTTTTGTTTCAATTCTGTTATTGTTGCACCTTGAGTGTTTGCTAACCATCTCTGCTTAACTCTATGGTTATATTATATCTTTGTTTTGTTTGATTGTCAATCGTTTTGTTGTAAAATAAAAGGACAGCCTATTTGCTGTCCAATAATTTCTTTGTTGCAATATTCATTTCTTCTTCTGCCCTATCACTTTCCATCAATCCCATATCTACCATACACTTGATATATCCAAACAATTTATTGATTGCTTCATTAAAATCAATCAAATCCCTTCTGTATGTATTTATTACTGCCTTTTCAAATTCTAAATATTTTTTCATTGTTTTGTTCCTCCTTCATTGAGTTGTTTTCTTCATTTCTTGATTATATAGTAACACACATCCAGAACAATGTAAAGCGTTTTGTTTTAATTTGTTGCAATAAAATTAGGGCATGATTTCTCACACCCTAAAAATTTATTTGTTCAAGTTCTTTTCGTTTACAAAATTGTTTTATATTTACTTTTGTTTTTCTTATTTTTTCAATTACTTCTGGTAAATCATCAAACGCATCTTTCTTTCTTCTGTATCTGTCATAAGATAATGCGACTCCACTCTTCCAATGAGTAATACTATAACAATGTTCATCTATTTTTGTTATTACAACATTTTTATATTCTGTTTTATAACACGGAACTTCCTTTGTTCCTCTTTCAATTGTTCTAATATTGCATATCAAAATGTTTCCTCCTTCAACTTTTGTTTTGTTTTATGAATATACCCATATAATGCAATGCAATAGCTATCTGCCAAATCATCATTAATTTTACATGGGACTTTCTTTCTTACCTTTTTGCCATGCTCTATAACGTTCATTTTGACGTTTATAACGCCTTTTTTTCCTCTGCCCTTATATTCCTCAGCTATATGCTTTAAAAGCCCCCTATCACGCATATACAAGATTGTACGATACTTCTCTGGGTTGATTCCATATGGATTATCTAAAGGTTTGCTCGTACCTACAATAGCAGATTTCCAAGCCCTTGTATCTACACTATATACTTTAATCCCAAATGAAGCACAAACATCTATAATAGTTGCAATCAACGCCCCTGTTGCCTTGATGTAATTCTCAGATAGAAAACCTTGTGACCTTAAACGGATACGCTCTGTGATTACCATGATTTCATTTTCCACGGAATCTAAATCAACAAGTAACTCGCAGAGAAAACTACCAAAACGTTGCCTTTTACTGGTATTATCTGTACATCCCTTAAAATCCATACTGTACATTTCTACAATTTCTTTGTTCTTTAATACTGTGATTCCAGTCCTTGTATAAGATTGGTCAATTCCTATCACATAATTATGCTTTTTCATTTTCCTTTTGTTTCCTCTCTCTGCCTAAAATGTCTTGTCCATGGAACAACCTTCGCATTGTCCACACATCACTAAAATAGATTGGTGTAAACCAGATTCTGTGCAAATCTGTTACTTCTGGTTCTGTCAATGTATTCCCGTGTATAACATATCCAGACAACCCATGTAAAGACAACTGGATATAACACATATGTACACAAGTAATATCAATATCCTGTGCAACTACCCCTACATGGTCTTGGTAATTTAATTTCTTGAACATGGACTTGCAATATTCTGTTGCCGATATTAATGTCGCACCTGCACCGCAAGCACAATCGTTGATAATCACATACCCTTTGTTGTGCACATCTTTTGCCAACTGTTTCTTGTTGATTGTTACCCCAGACATTAACTCACATACACTGTACGGTGTGAAGAACTGTCCTGCACGATTGTTTGAGATTCCCAACTTCATATACAATTCTCCTAACAAATCTTGGTTCGGATTTTCTTCTAATTCTAACACTAATAGTGTGAACATTTGTGAGATTATTTTTTGTTCTTTCTTTGTGTATGTTTTTATTGTTTCGATATATTGTTTTTCACGCTCTTCCCATACACCTTTGAATGGTTCATTTTCTTTTAATGGTCTTAATGTTGTGTTCGCAATTTCAATCGCATATAACAACATTAATTCAGACCAAACTTTATATGGTGACTTTGTATGCGTTAATATCTTAAATCCGTTCATAAATCTTTGCTTATAGTTTTTGTTTTCTTCTTTTTTCATTCTATCTATACCTCTTTAATAAAACGGTAACTCTTCCTGTTCGTCCTCGATATATCTTCGTTTTAACATTTTTGCCATTTTTATGCTTTTTTCAAATTCTTCCTTTTCTTGTCTTATCACTTCAATATTTGTTTTTAATTTTCCAGTTTGTGTTCGCAAGCAATCAAACGGTTGTATTCTCATTTTTCTTTCTTCCATGCAATATAACAATGGTTTACCTATATATTTTCCACAATACAAAAAAGTCTTTTCACAATCTGCAAATCTGCTTTTTACTTTTATTTTTGTTCCAACTCTTATTTTGTTACAGTCACTGCATCCTTGTGTTTTTAGTTCACCATCTTTTCTTATCCATCCGCAGACATAACCATCACCGAATCTTTGATTGCATCCATACCTATAACAACCAGTTCCGTTATTTACTTCTTTCCTTCTTGTTTTATCAAGATAAATACAATTATAACAATCATACGTTCTCAACTTTTCATCCACTCCAAACATTTTTCTTTTGTTGTAAACACCGGATACCTGTTTGGTGTTTTTCTGTGTCCTGTATTGATGTTTGCATTTTCGCACATTAATAGTTCTGCTTTTATGGTTGTTTTTGTTTTTGTTACAATCCTAATTGGTTCAAAATGATATATTGTTTCGTCTTTATAAACAACTGCTTTTGTACATCTACACTCCAAAACAATATTTTCGGAATATCCTTCTTTTTTAGAGGCTAAAACCAAAAACACAATTTGCTCTGGTTCTATTTCTAAATACCTTTTTACCATTCCCTTTTCCTTTCTATGGGATTGTATGCACTCTTTATCTTCGCAATCCATACAATCAAGATAAGTTACATACAATCCCATTGGTTTACAATATTTACTCATGTTTCTTTATCTTACATGTTGCATAAATATCATGCAATTCACAATATCTCCAACATGCCTTTCTTGTTCCAATATAAACAACCTTCCTTTGTTTTGTTATAACTTCAAACATTTTGTTTCCTCCTTCATTTGTTTGTTCACTTTATTAACTGTCTATATTATAACAAAAGGTGCTGAACATGTCAACACCTAAATTTTTATTTCACAACAATATTTACTGCTTCAAAATGTGTTTCGCACAGAATATCTGTAATTCCAACTACTTTCATATTTCTATATTTTTCATACTCACTATTCTTTTTTCAATTGCCAATCCATTACTGGTTCACAATTATTAAACAGACAAATTCGTTCGTGTTTATTTATGTTTTTCCATAACCTTATCGTTGTATTTGCACAAACATATTTTTCTAAAAACTCTTTTAATTTCATTCTAATCTCTCCTTTTTTCTGCCATAACATACCTCTCGCATAGGACATTGTTCTGCCATCTTGCAATCATATCCTATACATTTTTCATGTCTCGAAACAAGCTTCCCTTTGTCCTGCAATCTGTGTTTATAATACTGTATCTTTTCCAACCTTGCAATATAAGGCTTTACTTGTTTATAATCTGCATCATACAGATACAATTTGATTTCTTGTGTATTTTTGTCCTCACACAACACGAACCCTTTTTTGATTCCCGTTAAATACATATACAATTGCAATTGCTTTTTCCCGCTTGCATGATTCTTTTGTTTCTTGAATGTAAAACTGTTTACCGACTTGATTTCTCCTACCATTTCACCGAAACCATCTATGTTACATATAATATCTGGTGTAAACTGTAAATCAAACTCTTTTGCAAATTGTGTCTTGTCACAATCCAGAGGATGTGCATATCCTCCACGAATAAACAATCTTTGCCATTTTTCATGGATAGAATCACCCTCTGAAAATATCCGCTTCAATCCAACTGGTACTTGTTCACCCTGTGCCTGTTTGTAGAACAAACTCAACACTTGCTGTCTGTAGCAAAACTTATCCTCCGAAACAATAACTGCACTTGCGTGTAGCCCTTTTCTTTCTGTAGTCTCCTGTCCTCTTGTCATTACAGATTTTAAAAACTTCAATTCATTTGGTATATCTTTATCTAAATAAAATAGAGAATTTAATTTTTGTTCTAACTCTTCTTCTTTATCACTCTGTATCTTTGTTCCATTTCTCGCCGCTTCTTTTTTAATGCTATCAACAATTCCCATTTTTTTCACCGCCTTTTTTTAAATAACATGAACTGATAGAACATTTGTTTTTCTACATCCAGTGGAAAGACAGAATTTTTGTACTGCTTTTTGTTTCGTCTTTTCGTATACAAAAAACTTATGTTCTGTCTTTTCCTTATCTGGATAAATCCTATAAAAAGTAATACAATACAAGACCATTATTGTTCTAACATTTCCTTATACTTTTTCTTATGCTCTATCATTATTTCTTTTCTTACTTCTTCGAGGTCTGCAAAGTCTATAAACCCTCTTTCATAAAATAGTGGTATTTCACATTCTCCTTTTGGATTACACACCTTTGACTTTGCCACCTTGCATTTCATTATCATTCCTATTGTTTCTTTGTTAGCACTATTATACGGGTTATGATTAGGAATGTCAATATATCCTTTTCTTGCAACTTGGATTCTTAAACTGGCACTGTGCTTTAGCTTATGCCCTCCGGGCGTTTGTATGTTGTCTCCAAAAGGCAAAGCGTTCATTTTGTCACGAATCTGATTGATAAATACAACTGTTGTTCCTGTTTGTTCAATCACATCTTCCATAGTTGGCAGATATTTGTCCATAAGCCTTGCAACCCCACCTATCCGCATTTCTTGTTCGCTATCTGTGTTCACTGCTTTTCTTATTTTGTCAATATCATCCTTCGGTTGCATGGATGGAACACTATCTATCACAATCAACGGTATTCCTTCCTCTGCAAATCTGATAGCACGATTGAACGCTTTTTCTCCATACCTTGCTCTATACACTAACATTTGTTTTGGTCTGTTCCCCAAAAGCTTTGCCCGTTCAGCGTCAAACGTCCCTTCAATCGGTATATCGAGACACATTTCATGCTGTGCCGCTAATTGATATGCAAGCGTTGTTTTCCCTGCTGATTCTGCCCCAAATATCTCTATTGTTCTTCCTTTTGGTACTCCCCCTCCGATAATTGCATCAAGGTCTGGTAATCCTGTACTCCAACGTGGAATATTTAATGCACCATTTTTATTTCCCAAACTGTAAACAATTCCATCTCCTTCTTTTTTTGATATCTCACTGCATAATTTCATTATCGCTTCTTTGTTCATTTCTTTCCTAGCCATTTTTTAATTCCTCCATTTCATTAATGCTAATCCCAACAATTCCTGCACTTTCTTCACTTCCTGTTGGTTTAAAATATGCACCTTCTTTTTGTGGATACATAAACTCAAACATTAAATAATTCATGGCATCAAGTAAATATTCTTTGTTCCCTGTACGATTGTACGCTTCAATACACTTTTCATGGCTACCTAATGCGTCGACATAACCTCTTCCAAAATTCACCTTAGCAGAACCATATTTGTAAAAAGACGTTTGTACCCTGTTCTTTCTTAATTCATCTGCTTTCTCAGAATATTCTTGTTCATGTATATACTCTTTCATCTTTTTCTCCTATGCTAAATAATATCCCTGTTCTTTTACCATGTTATAATCTTCTTCCATTAACAAAATGTTTTCATTTTTCTTTTTTATTCCATAACAATCAATATCACAAGTTAACTCATACATTACTACACCATTATAGTTTGTTCTATTTTCGTATGTGATGTTCGTTACATAATGTTCTACCAAATTCATATTTTTTTACCTCCCTAATAAACTGCTATTATACTTTACTACTCTGGACAAGTATCTTCGTTTGTTAAACTCTAATGCTCCTTGTTCTTTTAAAATATCAATCACTCTACTTGTTACCGCTCTTCCCTTACACCTATCATAAAAATCATCATAATCTTTAAATGCTCCATGTTCTTTTCTTTCATCCTCTATTGTCTTTACCACCTTTTCTCCGATGCCTTTAATAATGCTCAAACCTTGTTGAATTACATTTTCACCGTCCATCATACGCATGGAAGTTTTTGCAGTATAGTTTACATGAGGTAACATTACCACCGCATTGTCTTTTACTGCAAGGTGTGAATATTTGTGTATATCTACATCATTATCCGCATACTTCATTTTTACATACCAAAATTCCGCAGGATGGTGTATCTTGTACCACATCTGGTCAACTGATATCAGCGTATACCCTGTACTATGTCCTTTGTTAAAGCCATAAATCAGCATACTAGCCCATATTTCTTTTGTCTGTTCTTTTGTAAGCCCTTCACTTCTACACCCTTTAAAAAAGTCTTTTTTCATTTGCTCGATAATCGGTATGTACTCCGGTTTGTTTAGATTCTCCGCTTTTTTCATAATTTTTAACAAATCAAAACTTTGTTGTGGTGTTAAATGCCCTAGTTTCTGGGCAACTTCAACCGTCTGTTCTTGATATAACATTGTTCCATATGTTTCCTTGGTATACTTATAATAAGGTGTACTTGTGTCAACCTTTCCAGATAACTTGTTATAAGCGTATGTTTCGTGCATTTTTAACTGTAGAGGTGCAGGACGGTTCAAGGCGTTAACTGCTATCACATCCTCGATACAATCACATTTTATCATATCTAAAATCTTTTTAGGTGCTGATTTTTCCATCTGGAATATGCCATCTGTATTACCCTCTCTAAACTGCCTGTATATCTCTTGTTCTTCTCTATCTTCATCCGTTACAATATGCTCTGTGTACTCTTCCAATTCTCGCATTTCTGACATTGTTTTTAACCCTAACATATCAAATTTTGTACAATTAATATGTTCTAAATCATTCAAATCATAACTACTATTGTACATCCCATCTTTCCCATGTACAACCGCTGTGTAATTGGATATATCAGAGCCTACAACTGCCACCCCTGCGGCGTGCTTTCCAAGTTGTCTTATTTTTCCGAATAACTTAGAAAAGTGCTTTATGATATTATCATACTGACTGTTATAGATTTCAGCCCTTTCATCTTGTAACATTTTATTCATGTTCAAACTTCCATCTTCTTCGTACTCACGAATAAAGTGTTTGATTTCTGCAACAATTCTTTTATTTTCCGATTTGTCATAATCATCTAATTCTTTTCCACTTGTAGGTAATCCACATACGCCTGAAAGGTCATTAATAAGATTATCAATCTTATATTCCCCATAAGAGCATATCTGTACTGCTTGCCCCTTATACTTATTTACAACATAATCAATGACTTCCTGCCTTCTATCTGTCTCAAAGTCTACGTCTATGTCCGGTAATTTCTTTTTCTCCTTTCTCATAAATCGGCTAAAATCAAGTTTGTACTTAATGCTATCTACGTCTGTGATTCCAATCGCATACGCAACCAAACAATTGCAAGCAGAACCACGTCCTGCGCCAACCGCAATGCCTTGTTCTTTCGCCCAGTTCACATAGTCCTGTACCATGAGGAAATAATCATCGAACCCATGATAATGTATCACATCAAGTTCCTGTTTACATCTCTGTATGTACTGTTTTGTGTTCTTCCCTCTCTTCTTCAATCCTTTTTGTACCATCTTACGCAACACTGTTTCGCTTGTTTCTCCGTTTGTTTCAATTTTAGGTAACACAAGTTCACACTCTGATAATATATCATCCTCAACGCTATCCTGTAACTTTCCAAGATTATCAACAAATTTCTCTGCTAGTTCAAACGCATTTTTAAATTTGTTCTTATAAGTTTTTGCAAACCGTTCTACAATCTCATACTCGCTAGGCATATACCTTTCTGAGTATGTGTTCTTTACATCAAGTGTTGTTTTTCCAATTTCGTGCATCTTACAATAAGTGTCAAAATCTTCCTTGCTTTCAAAATGGCTGTCTGACGTTAGTATGCACTTGATTTTCAGTTCCCTTGCTAACTTCATCAAAACATAATCTGTTTTCTGTTGTGTTCCATTTTTATCAATCTTATATGGTTGTATTTCCACGTATAAATGTTCTTTGAAAATACTTTTAAACTTATTTAGCAAACGTTCCGCTGTCTCAACATTTCCATTCATAATAGCTTGACTTGTTGCTGATGCAATACAAGCGGTAGAACATATTAAACCATCTGCATACTTTTCTAATAACTTAAAATCAACAATAGCCTTATAATAAAATTGTTTCGTATTTGCTTCTGTTAAAATGTGACACAAGTTTTCGTACCCTTGTTTGTTTCTTGCGAACAAACATAAATGGTATGATTTTCTTTGTGGTTTTTCTCTGTTAAATTTTGGTTGAAAATATACTTCACAACCCAACACTGGTTTAATTCCAATTTCTTTACACGCTAACCAATGTTGTACCAAACCTGTAATATTCCCATGATTACTTGTTCCTAATGCAGTATATCCTAATCCTTTTGCCCTTTTTGCTAATTCAATTGGTTTTCCAAAACCATCAAAAAAGGAATTTTCATCATGCCTATGTAAATCAAAAAAATTTCCCATGTTTGTTTCCTTCCTTTGTTCTCTTTCATTATAACAAAAGGGTTGACAAAAGTCAACCCCTAATTTTTTTTATTCCCAATCGTTCTCTTCTTCGTCCCAGTCATCATCTGAATCTTCTTCATCTGCTTCCTCTAACAAATCAAAGTAATATTCTTTTGTCTTTTTTGGTTTACACTCAATCCCACGTTCTTTACATAACTGGTATAATTCTTTTGCAGACATACTTTCATAGTCGTTAGTTTTTTCTTCTTCATCCCAGTCATCCTCTGGCTCGTTCATTTTACCTTTTAATTTGTTTTGTTTTGTTTTGTTTCTTGTTTTCTTTTCTTCCTCTTCATCCTCAAAATCTTCTGAATTGTCTGCCGGATATGCTTTGTCGATACATTTCAACATTGCCTGTTCGGACATGGCTTTCACTTTTGTATTTCTAAATTTCAGCTTCTCTAAAGGAATCACGCTATATGTTGTGTTCTGTCCTTTTCCGATTCTTTTAATCTCATAATCTCTATCGCACAATGTTCCATAGCTTTCGTATAAAGAAGCCAGAGCGGGTACAGGAGAACAGTTATTTGTTGCCGCCATCAATAATTTAACTTCTTTACTCTCATAATCATAAACAGACCATACATACATACTCCGAGTTCTCAAATCCTCGTTTTCGCAATATTCACAATCACGTCCAAACTCTTCTTGACAAGGTACATTGATTCCTAACTGGAAGCTGTCGTGAAACTTAATTTCAAGACCATCTTCCATGTCATTTAAGAATCGAACACGTATCTTGCTATCTTCTTTAAAATACAAGAACTTTCCTTTGTTTGTTCCGCTTTTCTTAATTTCGTTTTTAATACTTGATAACTTAATTTTTCCCATTTCTTTGTCTCCTTTTTTATTTTTTTAAAAATCGTACATTAAATTCGTCGACACGAACTGCACAAAAATTTTTTGGGTTGATAATATATCCTGCAAAGTTAACATAAGCAGATGTGTCATTAAAATAGCACATCCTTATTGTTCGTTCAATAGAATTTATCTTTTCTAACTCTACACTTTTTACTTCCTTTGCAAGTTCTGTCAAAAGTTCCTTGTCAAAAGCAACTTTGTCCTCTCCCCTTTTGAACCCTATAATTCCTGTATATTCGTCACAAATGTTTTTGTACTCTGGACTATCTTCATCATAACACTTTTCAATTACGTTGTCAATACGCAATTCTTTCATTGTCTGAGCATGAAATAACGTCATTCCCATCTTTACCTTAATGCCTACTTTCACGTCTGTTTGCCTCCTTTGTTTGTTTGATTGCTAACTTTAATTCTTGTTCTGTCATTTCTCCAACATCTTTTTTGTTCTCTGGATACTGAAAACGAATCACTTTAAAAAAATGTTTCAAGTATTCTGTTCCCCTTTTTCCTGCTTTGTCGTTGTCTAAAGCGGATACAACAGTTGTTATACCCTTATCTTTTAACTTTTGTACTTGTTCATCTGAGATATGCCATCCTAGAATTGCAACAACATTTTTAATATGCCCCCTTGTTCTCAAGCTTAAATAATCCATAAATCCCTCGCATATATACACAACTTTGTTTTGTTCATAATTTCCACACAAAGTATCACGCTTTCTGAATCCTTCATTATAAAAATATTTCCTTTTCTTCTCGACATACTTATTTGTTGTTCTTCCCACCCATCCTTTAAATTCTCCATTGTCAATGATAGGGAATAATATCGGATAAGCAATATTGTAGCTTACTTTGCAACGTGAAACATTTAACGCCTTTCTGCTGAACCCTCTCTTATTCATGTACTCAAATGCTTTTTGTTCTTCTTTTGTTTGTATGTCATTCCAATCCGTTTGTTTGATTCCATAATAATAATCATATGCTTCACACAATGCTTGCTTGTTCTGCAATCTTCTTTTCTTTCTATATTTCACATTTAGCTTTTTTACTTCTTCACTGTTTAATATTTGCTCTAGTAGCACGCAAGCTTGTAAATCATTTAACTCCGGTTGTGCTTTTATTACAAAATCTAAGGCATTTCCTTTTATTCCGCACCCAAAGCAATAGAAAGAACCATCTTCTAGACATATTTTCATGGACGGGTTAATGTCGTCATGGAAAGGGCATACAATGTTAAAATCTGAACTCACTACTTCGGCAATTAATCCATAATATATCAATACTTTTGCAAGTTCTTTCCCACCATATTGGCGAATCATTTTTCTACCTCTTTATCTCTGTCAATCTTATATATGGTTCGGACATTTGCACTTCGTAACATCCTGCAATATCCTTTTTACTTAACTTTCCTGTGTCATACAGATAATCAAGTTTTGTTTCGTCTGCTTCTTCCGAAACATTAATAAACTTCTTAAACTTTTTAGCGTCTACTCCGCAAGATTTTAAATACTTCACAAGCCCTTGCATATCATTTATGGTATATGTTTTTTTAACAACGTCCTTGTATATTTCTTTATTTAACTTCTTTTTCAATTTGTCTAAAAACCAAATTACTTTTTGTCTGCGAACTCTTGTTACATTTAATTTCACATGGTTCGTGTAATAGTTCAATCCATCATTCAATTCTACCTCGAAAGTGTTCTGGTCTTTCGGTAAATTTGTAAACATAAAATTTGAAATTGCCACTTGCTCTTTTTTCTTTACTTCGTCATAAAAAGCGTCAACTCTTTCCTTTTCCTTCTTCGCTTCGTATAGTTTTCTCACGCTTTCCTTAATAAGGTTTGTTTGTTCTTTCATTTATCTTTCTCCCATTTCTATTTCTTTGATTCCACAAAAAACACTTGATATCTTTCGGAAACCAACTTGCCCTTTCGCTGTCTTTAATGAATAACAATTCTTCAAAACCTAATATAAATTCTTTTCCAAAGAACGTTTCCGCTTTTACCAATTCTTTTTTGCGATTAATTCCTTTGACAATTCCTTTTCTTAATTTTTTGCCAATCCATCCGCTAGCCGCTTCCACAACCTCAACAAAGAGTACAGTGCTTCCTACTTTCAAATCTTTATCATATACAAATTGTGGTTTTCGCACCCCGTACTTTTTCTCAATTTCTTCTATTGTCGTTGCAAACATTATTTTGTTCTCTTTCACTTCTTGTGTATTCTCGCATGATGAATTGCTATAATCTGCACAAGTTTTCACATCTTCACACTTTGTTTCCGCTTTCTGTTCTTCTCCTGCTTCGTCAATTGCTTTCTGGATATCACTATCAATGTCACTCTGTTCTTTTTCATAACGGACTAATCTTTCAATCAATTCAGCTTTTGTGAATTTGTGTCCTTTGTGCTCTAATTTTAACCCTCGCTTTCTACTTTCATCTTTTAACTCTGCAACTTTCATTACTTCAAAATTCATATTCTCCATTCTTCCTTTTCTCCTATATTTATTTGATATATTTATTATATTATCCAACCTTTTGTTTGTCAATATTAAATTACGAAAAACAATATTCGTAATAATAATGGTAACACAAAGAACCCTATTGCACAAACAAACATTTCAAACTCTTCAAATGTTACGCCCCATTCTCTCCAAAACCTTTTTAATTTTCTTTTCATTGTTCTGTTTCCTACTATACTCTTATAACAAACTTGTCTAAATCTGTTCATCATAACCTTTTTTCTCCTTTTTGTTTGCTTTCCTTTAACTTGATATTATCATAACATACATTTTTCTGCTCGTCAATACTATTTTTAAATATTTTTAAAATATTTTTACAAAACAAAAGCACACCTTTTGGTGTGCTATGTTCTAATATTCAAAACCAATTCTTCTTGTTCTTCTTACTTCTTCCCCATCATACTGTGGGTATGCAGGAATTTGTCTATAATTGTTCTTTGTTGTAAATCTGTCATTGTATTTCTTCTTGTACTTCTCATGGTATTTATCTTGTACGCTCTGGATAGCGTTCACGTCATATCCTGTTCCATTTAACGACTCATACAACCGCATGATTTTCTTGATTTCTTTTTCTACCCCCAGAACAAGTTCTTTCAGAAATTCGTAGTCAGAATGTTCTCCCATCTGTAGCAATTTGTTACAAAGTTCCTTGAACAATTCTTTTGTTTCGATTTCCCATTCGTAATAAATTTTCAATGCCATTTTTGTGTACTTTGGAATCACACTATCATCAATATCATATGTTGTGTGTCTTTCCCATTCCTTTGGTATGATATTCATTCCTGTACAACCAACAGTAGGAAGAATTTTGTGGTGAATATCAATATACCGTTTATGTACCTTTCTTTTCTCTGCACATTCTTTCATGTACTGATATTCACACATTCGTTTAAATCCCTGTAAACCTAGGAAACAAAAATAATCTGCTAACTGTTCATGGAAATTTAAAGCCTTACACATTCTTTCATCAAGTTTCAAATAAACATCTTCCACCATTCTTGCTCTTTCACTATTGTTTGTTTTAACGTTTCCAATGTTCATACTTCCCTACATAGAATCCGTTCCCATTCTCATGTCCATTGTGCTTCTTGTTCTTCTGTCATAATCTTCTCCATTATCATTTCGTCTGCTTTGTTCCTGCATATCATAATCGTTCATGCTTTAGCCCTCCCTTAATTCGTTTAACATTTCCAAAATGTCATTTAACTTTTTGTCTTGTTCTTCTAAATGTCTATGTACATCCTTCAACACATTTCCAATTGTTTCTTGTAAATCGCTCTGTGATATGTTCTCTCCGTAATTCGCAACACCTAAGAAGAAGCCTACAAACGTCATAGCATCCAAAAGATTCCATCTTTTTTCTTCTCCCATAATTACACTGTTGCCGGTGCTGTTGGAACTACCGGAAAATTAAAAGATGTTTTGCAAAGTTCACAGGAAGAAATAACAAAAGAAGCTGTGTCCGTCGCAACATTTGTATGGTATACTCTCCTGCTTCTAATCTGGTCGGCATGAACATTATTTCCGCACTTTGTTCTTAACGGATACTGTGTTGTTCCAGTTCCGATTGTAATCGCAACCGTCTGAGCGGATGTTACATTCGGTAATGCCTGTGCAACACAAATACAAACTTTTTCTTTGTTACTATACGTTTTCTGTGGAATGTTTAACACCAGAACAGAACCTACAAGCGTTACGCTATTTGTTCTTACAAAATGTTCACAACCTCCACACCCAAATCCATTGTTATTATACAATCTACATGGCATTTGTTTTACCTCCTTTTTTAATTAAATAAATAAATTATTCAAACAAACAAAGGGCGGTTTATAACCGCCCTAACATCACGCATTAAGCGGATTTTTTAGCATCCACAACTACAGTTGTTATACCCATTTCCATAGCTATTATATCCTACTCCTAAAGGGTTACCATAGCAACAATTAGGGTTTGGAACAACATAAGCAGGAACTGGACAATCATTTCCAGTGCGTCTAATAATCTCAGCTGTATTTGCGTCCATAGCCGCCCTAAGAACTGCGTTCTGGTCTGCCTGTGAAGCCGCGAGTCTAAGACTCTGGTTCTCTGCCTGTAACGTAGAAATTTTGTCTTGGCAAAGGTAGTCAAGAATTGCTCTTGTCCCTGCGTTCTGGTTGTCAATAATATCCCTTGTGTTGTTGTTCATTGTGTTCTGCAAGTCACAAGTGTTCTTTGCCATATTGTAGTTTACACCTTGGATAGCTTCCCTTGTTTCACAACAACAATTTGCTAACTGTGAAGAAAGATTACAGAATCCACGTTCTACGCCATTGAATCCCTGCATCATTCCAATGTTTGTGTTCTGGAAACCATTTGTGATTGTGTTGTTTAAAGCATAGGTACTGTCACAAATGCCCTGCTGTAACGCATTAATTCCAGACTGCAAGTTGTTTAATGCAAATCCTTCATTCACATCTGCACGAGTAGCCCATCCTTGGAATCCTGCTCCCTGTGTTCCGCCAGAACCATTTCCGAAGCCATTTCCCCATCCATTGTTTCCCCACGCTAAAAGGAAAAACAGGAAGAATATCCAATAGCCACCATCGCCGAACATTCCGTTTCCGTAACTGTTCCCATCTTTTTGTAATGCTAAAGCATCTGCAACGCTTAAGCCGCTTCCGTCCATACCCATAGTATGTACCTCCTTTTATTTTTTTTATTTATATAAACCATTAAAGGCTTATATCTTAATTATTTTATTTTCCTAGCATACCGGAAAACTGCTGTTCAAACTGTTTATACGCTTCATTAATATCAATCCCTCTTTGTTTGCACAAATTACTTGCTATCTTTTTCAATTCTTCCTCAGATTTCCCTTGCGCCATCTGTTGCGCTCTTTGAAACAACGGGTTACTTTTTAGCATCTGGTTCATCATTTTTTGAATCATAAGCAATTTCTCCTTTCAACACTTCTATTTGTTTCTTTAATTCTCTTACTGCCCTATCAAAATCTTTCTTTAATACATATGTAACATTGTTTTTATCTTCTGTTTGTTTTGTTTCATTTTGTTTTTGTTCCTTTTCTTGCAACACATAAGTTTTTAGTTCCGCTGAACCGTCTAACAATATTTGCTTTGTGTAAATACACTTGTTTGCTAAATCAGTGAAAACGTACAGACTTCCATCTAGGTCTATCATACTTGCTTTTGCTTCGTCATAACTTGACACTGGTCTACCTTTCAAAGCCTGTGCTGTTCCCAACTGATTGCTTGGCTGATAAGTGTTCTGTGGATATGTACCTACATTATATTGCTGTTCTATCTGGTTCATTCTTTGTTGCGCCAACTGCTGTTGATACGGATTCGCAACATAGCCATTTGTATAGTTATACATCTTTGTTTACCTCGCTTTTTTCTTTTATTCATTTTTTTTATCTTACAATTTTATTATAATATGGGAATTTTTATTGAAGTATAAAGAAAGTATACAGATTGTACACTTAAAGAATAACAATAAAAAAGGAGTGCTTCTGCACTCCTAATTTACTATCTTGCCGACTTTCATTAATAACTTTTTGTGTTTCTTTTTCACATTACTTTCTGACATTCCTAATACATCCGCAATATATGTCATTGGTTTTTGTTCTTTGTAATGTAACCATAAGATACGTTTTTCTTCTTCGCTCAACATTGTTTGGCTTACAACGCTTTCAAAATCTCTAATAGATTCCATTTGTTTTAATTTCTTTCTTGTCTTTGCTGTATTTTTATCCATGCGAACCACTCCCCATGAACTTTCCACATACAGGGCATTTGTTCGGATTTCCTTTTTGCTTGTTCCTTAATTTACCAACCCTTGTTCTTGTTACCATTCTTTTAGATGTTTTTGTAACTTTCACACTTGCTTTTGGCATTAATTATCACCGCCCTCTGTATGTATCGCATTATCATTGTACTGACTGCCTTCTACATAGCTTGCATTTGCACTTTCGCCATCTGCACTTACATCTACATCACTACTGCTATCAATTGTCTCTGTTTCAACGTAATCAAATTGACTTTCGTACCAAACAAAACCACTATACCAGATTACCGCTTCAAGGAACATAAGTATAATCAATAATACAATTACTTTATCTTTCAATCTGTTAGACTTTCGATATTCTTTTTGAACATCTAACAACAGACTTTCAAATTCATTCGGCATTTTTCTCACACTCCTTTAAACTTTAGTTTCTTTGTACGTTCCATTTTTTTTAACACTCAGCACACCATTTTTATAGCTTCCATTTACCTTTTTATACATCATACCATTTTTATAAGTTCCGTTTTCTCGAATGTAACAATTTGCTTGCAACTCAAATATTGCATATAATGTTAAACTGCTTGTAACCTCAAATCCACTGTCTACCCAATCACCATTACCATTACTATTTGTGTTCCATCCAACAAAAGCATGGTTTTTCTTTTCTGCTTTCGGTGCTTCCAACTTGTCGCCAAAGTACCAGCTTTTTCTGACTTCTCCCGCACCCTCTACAGAACCACCATTTATTTCAGCATTAAACACTATATCTATTAAGATTCTTTCCCAAACTGCATATAAAACATAGTTGCTTGCGTTTGTTCCACTCCACGCTTGCCCTGCTGAATATGACGGAGACGTTGCTGTACTCGACAAACTCCACCCTAAAAATCTATAACCCGTTCTTGTAGGTATCTGCGTTGACAATGTTGTGTTATAGCCATAATAGTAATACTGTGTTACAGGTGCTCCACTTCCACCATTGGCATTATATGATATAGAATATCTGTTTCTAGCAGGAATCGTAAAATCTGCGGATACCCAAATCCCACCCCCAATAGCTTCTATTCCCTGTATATCTGCCGCACAACTTACGCTTCTTGCACTTGTTCCTCTATTATAAGTGTGCGAATAAGTTCCCAAAAGAGTTTGATTGGATGTACTCCACCCACCACCACTTGACACAGTGTGGTTAATTGTTTTACTGCCCGCTGAAATAACGCCTGTGTCCGTAAAGCTATAATGTACCGTATTGCTTGAGTCTCTCACTCCATATTTTGTCCAAAACCAGACTTGCATTGTCAAAGTGGTTTGTGTCTGCGAACTAGAACTTATAACATATATTCCTATTCTTCCTTGTCCACTTCCAGAACCAACAATACCACCCCATATTGTACCACTTGGAGCTGACATATCTTCATACCTCCTATTTTTTATTCTACAATTTGTATGTAAATATCTCCATCTTTACCAATAGAATCTTGCGGAGGTTCTACGCCACTTCTGATAGTTGTTAATCCTTGTTTTATTTCATCTATCTGGTTCTGTAAATTTCCTGCAACATCTTCTCCAAGTTGCCCCTTAATACTGTCAAACCATTCTGTAAACGCTGTCGTAAACTGTAAAAACAAATCTGTTGTGTCTATCTGGTCTACCGTTCCCTTAACAAACCCACAATATGTTTTGTCTGCTCTCCTATCAGTTATCACTGCATTTGTTATGGTACTTACTCCTACACCTAACAGAATATCAGATAGGACTAACTCATGTATCGTTCCATTGTTTACAGGAAGAATACTTGATACACCCTCCTTCTTATCCACTGTAATTACTCTATTTACTTTGTTCAAAGTACAACAAACAACATTCTTTGTTTCATATCCTGTTGCGTTTGGGCTGAATGTGATGTCCTTGTCCTCTGTAAGTTCATACCAATAGCCATCTATAAAGGCATTCCCTTTCTTGACAGTTACAGTCAATCCAGACTTTGCAACAACTTGTAAATTGTTTGTTGGGTTCACAAATACACCTGTTCCAATAAACATTGCAAAATAGTTTGCAAAATCAGAAGCATCATATGTCCTGTCATACACTCCATTTGATTCCAGTGCATTAAAAAAACCACTTTGTTCTGCCATCTTTGTTCCTCCTTCCTTTCTTGATAATCCTATTGTAACATAACACTTTTCAGATGTCAACTGTTATTTCCACTTTCCCCTTGCATAAGCAAAAAACTCCATTTTATATTCTGTGTTTCTTGCAACAACATCAAAGGCTCTCAAACATAACTGTGTTTTTGAATTATAATCAAGTATTGTTGACCAACTAGCACCTGTATCCCACTGTGCTTTTGGACACACAGCAAAGTCTGGAACATCAATAAACGGAATTGGATAAACCCAATATTTTATGCCTTGAAACAATGAACCATAGGCTTTATCTATCGCCCAACTAACTTTTGATTGAAATACCCATTGTTCCAATATCCCAGAACTCCATTTACGGTATTTTCCGTTTGCATTGCTCCCCTCTTCCACAATGTAATCCGCAACTTTTACAACCTCATTCATGTGCGTCACTTTGTTTTCCAAATACTTAATATCATTGCTATTTTTATCTGTATTGTTTCCAATATTCCCAATCTGTTCTACTGGGTCACGATTCACCTTTCCATAAGTAAAATCTATATCCACAATCTCTCGTACACCTTCTATGGACTTTGTTACCTCTGTTATCTGCACATCAATGCTGATTCCCAATTCATCATCAACAATCGTTACAAGGTCACCTTTAACATAATCTATACCATAGGTATATTGTTTGTTTGCTTCCGTCAGTGTTGCTGTATAAGATTCCTCTATCGCATTGTCTGTGAACTTCTCGTCTGCCCTTTGTTTAATCAATATTTCATATTCTGCTTCCGTTATTTCGTTCCCTTCTTCGTCTGTACTCTGAACGTCTCGTGCGTCAATCCACAATTCATTCCGTTGCCAACCTTTTTTGTTCTCAGCCCCTCTTGCTGTTTCCTCTTTTGCATAAACTTCATACCACTTTCTTTGTTCTTCTTCTCCTTCTCCAGCAACATAGGCTACATTGCAATATTTCTGTGTGTCAAATTCATAATCTGTTCTTGCAATGTTACTCAAACTTTGAGAAAATACAACTGGAACATTCCCCTGTGTGTTTCCTTTTGTTCTGTCCTTTCCTGCACTAATTGTTAGCTTCCACTTTGATATATTTGTTAACTCTGTCCCCCAACTCGGTATATGTTCCGCTTCTACAATCGGCACAAAATATAAACCAAGTTTGTCCTGTTCCAATACAGGCTGTACACTATCCCACACATACCCACCTGTTACCTGCTTATCAACCAAGCTACAAAAAGATGTCAAATATGTTTCATCATCATACTGTATGTCTATATTCACATACCGTTTACTGCTTTGGTCTTTCACAATTTCATTGTAAATTACATTCTTTACGAACTGTGCTGTGTTTCCTTTAAACTTTATTGTTCCTGCAATCACACGTTTGGTAAACAATAACAACCCAAGCCTTCCAGATAACACAATTGTTTGCTCATATTCACTGTCGCTTTCTCGTTTTACATTCTCAACTTTTCCAAACACTGAATCGTCAAACAGCACATAAAACTCTTTTGTTTTATCCAACAAATATAAGTTTTCCTGCACAATTCTTGCATTAATTTTGAATGTTCCAACTTCTCGGAACTTATCGTTGTACTGTGCAAATGTATATTTTCTTAAAATATCAACTTTCTTTAAATTCTCGTCTAAAATCTCTATCATGTTACATACCTCTCAGATTGAAATATTTTTCTGTAAACATAACTTGCACTTCTATATTGTTTCTGTATTCTTCTCCCACATCGTAGGCATAAAAGGTGTTCCCCTGTTGTATCTGTATAAATTTGCTACCCTGTGTAACATTTCCAACTACTGAAACATTCTCTGCTGTTTCTGATATATGTTTAATTGCATTTTCTTCACCAATTTCTGTTGTAATTGTGATATAATCCCCATCTTGTAATGTTACGCTTTCAAATCCAATGTAATCTCCTGTGTTTACGTTATACACTTTTGGGTCTTTCACCGAACCACCATTTGCACTTATTTTGATGATACAACCTGCATTTGCGTCTCCATTGTTTTCGATATTTATAGATTGTCTACGCATGATTTCTCCAAAAATCAACTTTTCTGTTTTTGGTAATACCAGAGGAAAATGGAACTTGCCAATCACCATTGCAAGGTTGACTGTTTTACTACTACGGTAAAACAAAGGACTGTAGCACTCAAACTCTAGTTCAAAATAACACAACACTTTGTTGTTTTCCATCTCATTGTTTGAATACTTTGGTGGTTGTGTTGGTCTTGCATCCAAATAATAACCATTTGCTTCTATCTGCACATTTTGATAAATAGATATAACTTTGTCCAACACAAGTTTGCTTTCTTCAATCATTTGTTCCTGTAAATCATAGTATTCTGTCCACGACATACCCAATGGAGATTGTTTAGACATATCCGCTATGATGTAGCCTGTTATGGTAGGTTTTCTTGTTCCTACCATAACCCCCGCTAATGTTCCTCCTACTTGATAAGGAACTCTGTATGTCTCCATTGATACAGAAGGAGAATCCCAATCAATTTCATCCAATACAAATGTGTTCCCTACTTTGTCTAATTCCAGACTATTGTTTGTAACAATATTCAAAATATTTACTTTGTTTATCAATGATTGTTCCCTCCTTCCTAAATTCCATAAAGCAACTCCTTCTTTGCTTTCTTCATTTGTCTTGCATATTCATACGGTGTTGGCTGTGTGTTATAAAAGTTGAAAATGTCACCGCCTTGATTATTCGCTGTTCTTATACCTCTATTATAAGCCCTATTCTCTTGTTCTGTCAATACTCTTTCTCCTTTGTGCAATTCTGCAATATATCCATCATACGGAACATAATCCAAACCATTTGCATGACTACCGTTTATATTTGCCTTTACATTTTCAATAGTAGCCTTAATCTTCACTCCTATTGCTGTGGAAAAACAAGAAGCAATAGCGGCTCTTGCTCTTTTTCCAACAGCTTCCGCATTATCAATATCTTTTACTTTCGGAGCATTTACAGAAACACCAACCTCTTTTGATATTCCTTTATTACCTGTCTTACCAACTTCTTTTCCTTTGTTCTCAACCTCTCCCTTTTTAGAATCTAATCCACTTATTAAGTTATTATCCATCTTAATTCCTAAATCATTTAGTTGTTGCAAAATCTCTGGTCTTTTAGAACTCTCTGCGGTCTGTAATTGAGTCAACAAATTAATAGCTTGTGCTTGTACCTGTGGAGAAAGTTCCGACAATTGTGTAACTAACTCTTGTGGTGCTTCATACCCTATAGCTTTAAATATTGTTTTGATTTCATCTTTTTTTAAAGCTGTTCCATCCTTTAAACGTTGTAACATTGCAATCACTGTTTGTTGTACTTCTGGCTCTGTCTCCATAATTGCATTAGCAAGTTCTTCCGGCAACTCAATCCCTAGTTTTCCAAACTCTGAAACAATCAAATTTTTCTGTTGCTCGATTCCATTCTGTAACTCTGTTTCTGATTGTTCCACCAAAGAGGACATATCGTCAACCATTTGTTGCGTAATCTGAGTATTTCCATTTGCCATTTCTTGCTTCATATTTTCAAGCTGTTCTTTTAAATTATCCCGTTGTTCTGTTAATGCTTCCACCGTAGAATCTCCTGCTGTCAAAAAAGCCTGTTCCACCTTTAACATAGCCAATCTTATTCCCTCAGCATCATTCTCGGCTATTGCTTTTGTTAACCCTTCATAATTTTTTACTGTTTCATTGTATCCAACATAAGCATCTTCTGCTTTCTCTACAGCTTCGGAAGCGTTCTTATATTTACCTTTTGCTATCTCAAGTTCTTCATTTAACTTCCCATACTCGCTTGAAGCTTCTGCGGCATACTTACCGCCTTTTCTCATAGCTTCGCTCCATTCACCATTCCTTTTCCTTGCTATCTCATCTTCCAAAGACGCTACTTTGCTATCCCACTTTTGTTGTGTTTCAAGTGCTTCGTTGTAATTTCTGTGTGCTTCTGTTCGATTTTTAATAGCTTCTGCATAATCTTCTCCCAATGCTTCCTGCATGGCTAAAGCTTTTTGTTTTTGTATTGTTTTATCAATTTCCGTTTGCAATTCACCATAATTTTGAATCACTCCATCTGTCAAATCAATTTCAATCCCAAGTGCTTCAGATAGCAACCCTGTAATGATTCCTGCCCGTGTTTCATTTCCTTTTGTCACTTTCCCATTTTCATCAACAATGGATTTTAATTCATTTGCTAATGATTGGTTTTTTGCGGCTTCTTCTACAATGTTCCCTATGTTTTCTTTTCTCTGTTTTGTCATATCTTCATAGCTTTCACTCATGTTCTTTATTTCTTTTGCTAATTCACCTTCTTTTCCAGAGAGTTCGGATAACTTTTCAATCTGTGCTTGTTCTGCTTTTTCTGCCGCCAACAAACCGACTGTCATAGCACCAATAGCTGTAATTGTGATTCCCATTGGATTAGCAAGCAATGTTGTTAATCCATTTCCTAAAATTCCAGTCATATTGTATAAGCCGGACATTTGTGTAGCTGTACTTTGCATACCGATACTAGCTATCGCATTTGCCGCTTGATATGCTTTTATTGCAGTAGTGATACTTTTAAACCCTCCGACAAGACTTGTACCAAGTTTCAACACCCTAGAACCAACCATCAAAAATGGTGGGATTCCTGCCGCCAACAATGCCCACTTTGTTATGTTCTTTTGTTCTTCCTCTGATAAGTCATTAAAGTTTTCTACAAGTTCTGTAATAATCTCTGCGGCTTTTCTGATATATGGTGTTAATTGTTTTCCCACAACAATTCCTGCGGATTCTAATGCACCTTTTAACTGTTCCGTTGCTCCCTTTGTGTTATCCATCATTATCTCAGCCATATCTTGTGCCGCACCGCTAGAGTTGTTTATTTCCTTCGTAAGACTCTGAAAGTCAGCTTTGCTTGCATTTACAATAGCTAACAAACCTGACATACCTTCTTGCCCTGCTAACATAGCCGCATACTGCGCTTTTTGTTCTTCTGTTAGACCTGCAAACTTTTCCCTTAAGTCCACAATTGTTTCGCTAAACGGTTTCATTGTTCCATCTGAATTTGTAATGCTAATACCCAAATCACTGACAGCTGTCTCTGCTTCCCCTATCGGCTTTGCAAGCCTTGTCATTACCTGTCGTAATGCTGTTCCTGCTTGACTTCCCTTAATTCCACTGTTCGCCATTAATCCAATAGCGATTGCAGTATCTTCTACGCTATATCCGAGAGAGCCTGCTACTGGGGCAACATACTTAAATGTATCACCCATCAAACCAACATTTGTATTAGACTTTGCACTAGCTTGTGCTAGCACATCTGCAAAATGTGCGGAATCTTTTGCTTGTAATCCAAACGCTGTTAAAGCGTCTGTAACAATGTCAGAAGTTGTTGCCAAATCTTCCCCAGATGCAGCCGCTAAGTCCATGACTCCTGCAATGCCATCCATCATGTCTGATGCTTCCCATCCTGCCATTGCCATATACTTAAATGCCGCCGCTGAATCACTTGCTGAGAACTTTGTTTTTGCGCCCATTTCAACAGCTTTGTTCTCTAACGCCTTAAATTCTTCTCCGGTTGCACCAGATATAGCTTTTACTTCGGACATTCCACTTTCAAAATCAGATGCTGTTTTAATTGCTAATGCTCCTACACCAACAAGAGGAACAGTCACACTTTTTGTCAACACACTTCCGACAGTCATCATTGAATTAGCTACACCATTCATTTTTTGTTCTGTTGTTGCACTTTTATCTGCAAAAACTTTTAACTCATTTCCTGCCTTACGGAATCCTTGCGTGAACTTACTTGTATCAAGTTCCAAATATGCCACCGCTTTTCCCATGTTTACACTCATATATTTTATTCCTCCCTTCTTTTATATTTTACATTTAAACGTTTTTATATAAATCACTAAACTTACTATAACTTTTATGTTCCCATTCGCTTTTCCATACCGGTTCTTCTCCTGCTTCTATTCTTGCGATAATCTCCGAGCAAGCTTCGTCAAAGCAAAAAGCGATATAATCATCTTCAATATGCAATATCGCACTTGGTAATTGATTATACCGCTTTGACATATATAATACCGTTTGTAACTTGTTACTCCTTACGAAAGGGAAACAAAGAAGTGATTCCATGTTGAGAAAAATTATAAACAAACAATAACTGTTCATCTGTTAATTCAATCCCTGCCATCTTTAACTCTTCATAAGTTGGTTCTGCCATACTTTCTTTTGCCATTAGAACAAACAAATCGTGCATATTTTTCAGCATATCTTCATCCATATCTTCGTCTGTAACACCTGTCATAAACAGTTTGTTGGCTTCTCCCAATAACGCATTAGGAATCTTACCACTGGAAGCCATGGACAACAAAGATGGTCTTTTTAACTTAAATACTACAAGTTGCCCTTCTGCAAAAGGTGGCACTATTAATTCTTTTACGCCTGCCATTTTCTTTAAATCTTCTAAACTTGTAACTTTTAAACTTTCTTTTTTTACTTCTGTTCCCATTCTATTTTATTCTCCATTTCTTTTTTTTATTTTCTAACTAAACCAGTCTCTTCTACAAAAGGAGACATTTCATCACCCAAAGATATTGCATTCGCCTCGTTTGAAAAATCCGGTAACTCCTTAACATAAGATAACTTATACGGGGCTTGCCCTGTGTTCGGTGCTGAATCAATCGTATATTCTGGAATACGGAACACACCATCTTCGGAAGTAATGCTTATTGGTGTTCCTTGGCAATTCGGATAAGTAATCTTTTCATACCTTACAATCTGTCCGCTTGCATCATATTCTGCTGAATACGCATCCAACTCGAATATCTCACCTTTTTCTCCACTTCCTGCTACTGGCGGTGTATATGTAAGCGTGTCTCCGCTTCCTTCAATCGTACCACCTTGGAATATTTTTACAAGTTCTACGATAAATACATTATCTGTTAATGTAATTCTATGCCCTGTGATTGTAGTTTCCTGCGGTTTCTGTGCTAACAATCTTCTATTTTTCACAAGCTTTATTGCATCTACTGTTTCTGTTTGTGGTTCTACTCCAATTTTATTTGCTGTATCAACTGCAATCTCTAAACCGGAGTCAGTTGTTCCAGTTCGAATAACAACCAATGCTACATCTATGGTAGCACTTCCTGTAGCTTTCTTTTTTATTCTTGTCATTTCTCTTCCTCCTTTACCAATTTGTCAGCTTTCTACATCCTTGATACTGAAAGCTAATCATATGAGCCTTTGCAACATCATCATAAAAGCTTGGTGTTTCATTCCCTAAATACATCAACATTGGAAATAACTTTTTCATTTTTAGTTTTGTTTCAGAAACAAAAGTTTCCAATCTCGTGTATTCATTTACCGGAACATAACACATTACTGTGTAAATTGGTCTTTCACTAGAGACAGCAATCTCTTGTGTTACACCATCCGCTTTTACGACAATATATTCTTTGTTGCATTCACCCTTGTGTTGTGTTGGGAAATATACATCTGTATTGTCCGTTTTCAATACATCAAAAATTTGCTTCAATGTCATCTTAAATACCTCAACAATTCTTTATACCCTTCCAGAACCTCTTCCGACATTGCATTTATTGTCGGTTGTAGAATTGCAAATCTTCTTTCGTGGCATAGTTCTAAATAAACTCCATAATCAACGCCATGCCCTATATGTATGCGAACTTTGTTCGCAAATATTTCTACCCATCCAACTAAACTCTGTCTTGCGTGTCCTGTTCTATCTGTCCAAGGACTGTTAATCTTAGCATAATTTTCAAACTTTTTTGCTCCCTCTTGTGCAAACATTTCAATCGCAACTTGCGACTTTGTTTCTGCAACTTCTAAATTCTTCAATAAAGTCTTTGCATCAAATCTAATTCTTGCCATTCAACATCAACTCCATTGATATGTCTATAACAATATTATATTCTTGTATGTTGTTTTTGTCAATCACTTTGTATCTGTTTTTGTTTATCTCGATAAAATCACCAGTTTGTATCATATTTGCTTTTTCATATTCGCACAACAACATTGGTTGCCCTTTTAAATGTACTCTTGTCCCATCCTGCACGCTCTCTGTAACATACCCTTTTGTGATATGGTACAATCCTTTTATATTCGCCACTTGAATTTCTTCGCCTGTCGGTTCTTTGTACTTATCAAGTTCTTTTCTTTTTACACTGTACTCACTTCCATGCACATTAATTTCTTGCAATACTTTGTGTAGTTCTGCTATCAATCTTTTCTCATTCACTCTGTTAGCACCCCACTATTTGTTTGTACAAAATGGGAGGCTAACATTTTAAAATAACCAGAACTATCTTTTGTGGTCAAACCACTAACGTTTAATCCAGTTACTTCCGCTTTCAAAATCAACCCTTCATAACTTGCTTTTTCTACATTTCCATTATGTTTATCCAACAACATCTGTAACTCTTCCTTTTCAAAATAAGGTACTTGCTTTTCTCTAAGATTAAACTTTAACTGTTCTAATTTATCCATGTTTCACCTCCCACATTACTTACAACTTTGACTCTCTAATTGCTTTCTGAACAATCTGCCTAGCTTCTCTCACATTTCTTGCGCCGGAAGTATCAATGTTATGTTCTTTTGCATACTCCGCAAGCTGTTCTTTGTTCATTTCAGAGATTGGAATTGTTTCAATCTCATGTTCTTTTTGTCCCTGCCCTTCTGATTCTTCTTCAAAATCAACATTCAATCTATCATATTCTGGCTTTTCATCCAAAATTTTAAATCCACGCTTTTTAAACATGGTTTCATAAGCTTTTCTGCTTACCTTTACCGAATTTTTTCCTCGTACTGCAATTACCATAGCCATATTATCACCCCCTCTAAGCTGTAGTATCAATAATATATACTTGGTCTGCTGTTGGGAAATCCGGTAAACAAATCATAGTTACTTTTGTTTCAACTGTCACTGGGTCTGCTTTCTGGATGGTTGTTACTGCTACACCTGTGTCAGTGATTGTTACATTTGCAACACTTCCTGCCATTAGGTCTGATTCTTCTGGTGTTGTTCCAAACCATGTTGTGCCAAGTCTGCCCGCTGGGAACATAACAAACACATCCTCCGGAACATATCTCTGTGTCGTTCCATCCTCGTCTTTGAATCTCTTATCATTCTTTGCAATCTTAATCCCCAATTCATCAGAAACAAATTGTAAAATTTTGTTATCCGAGATAAAACGTTCTCCTGTTTCTGCATTTGTCAAAGATGCACGAATCTCATTATTGTTTCTAAAGTATCCTAATGTTTTTCCTCCGCACACCGCTCTTTCTACTGTAACGCCTGTATCTTCTTCAATCTGTGCAATACCATTTCTGATATCATCAAGAATTGTAGCTGTTGGGTCACTCCAAGACTTGCTTACTGTTTTCTTATGATTTTCTGGCATACCATAATCATATTCATAAACTTGTCCGTTTCCTTCCATAACAATTGTACCAGTGGATAACATCATCATACGCATACGCTCTCTTTGAGCCGCCGCACCTTCTAATAAATCCATTTCATCGGCAAAAATTCTGTTTACAATAGCTTCAATGTACGCATCATTGTTGCTTTCGATTACTTGATTCAACTGCTGTCTCAACTCTTCGTCAACATACTTTGATTCTTTGAAGAATGGCATTTCCGCTCTTAACTCTTCAAATCCAATTCTCGGACGAGGAATAGCTTCTACATCAAAAGCAGACGGTTTCAGAACAACAGGAAGTCCATTTGAACCCTTTAACCATTTAAGGTCAAGTCCTAACTTTTTATCATCTGGAAAAAGTTCCTCGCCCAAATATGGCTCTCTATCCTGTGCTAAAAGTTCCCAATATGCAACAATTTCTTCGCTAATAATTAAATCATAAATGCTCATGTTTTCTCTCCCTTCTTTTTGTTCCCTCTCCTAGCAAGCCACAAACTTAATCATTGGCAGAGCTTTTTTAATGTTCTCTGTGATTTTTGTCTTTGTTACACTATCTAATCTGTTTGTGTTAACAAATCCAAATAAAAGAATTGCACCGTTGTTATCAGCGACTGTAACATCTACATCATGTAAAAGCACTCCAACAACGTCGGAGTCCGCTGTGTCTGTTGCCGCTGTGAAAGCTGTTTCTCGTGCATCAAGATTTCCTGTAATAGGCGTACCTGCTTTTGCAATCTTTTTGTTGCCTTCTGTAACTCCAACACTCTGAGAAACTAATACACCCATAGATACTTGATGTTCAACTGCAAAAAGAATCTGATTTCCAGAATTATATTTTGTTTTTACAACATTTGTGTTATTTAACATCTGTTTCCCTCCTTAATATTTCTAATCAAAATAATGACTTTTTTTCTTATCTTTACGCCCTGCCAAAAGACGTTCAGCCATGCTTCCTGTATGCTTCTTTTCTTCATGTTTTTGTTCTTCTTTTTTCTCTTCTTTCTTTTCATTTGGTCTTGTGACTTTTCCTCTAGTTACCGTTCCTTTTTCTTTTTGTTCTTCTTCCTCTTCTTCTTCTTTTTCCTCAAAATAAATCTTGCCGGAGTTGCTTTCTTTCATTTCTGCAATAACAGTATTAATATCTTTTTCTTTTGTTACTTTTGCCATTGCAACAATCACAAAGTCCTCCACAAGTTCAGCTTTTACCCCAAGCTGTATTGACAATACTTTTGCTTCTGCTACAAGCCTTGCCTTTCTTTCTTCTGCTAACTGTTTCGTTGCTTCTTTCAGACTGTCAGTTGCTTTTTGTAAGTCTGTTTTGTTTTTGTCCTCTTCTTCTTTTGCTTTTGCAATAATTCCCTTTAAAGCGTCCTTATCCTCGACTCCAATTTCTTTCATAAAATTTGACAACGCTTCACTCTTTACTTTCTCAACATCAACTTTTTCTTCATGTTTTTGTTCTTCTTTTTTCTCAGTTGGTTTTGTTTCTTCTTTAACCTGTTCTTCTTTTTTTGTTACTTCTTCTGCCATCTTTCTACTTCCTTTCTTGTTTTTGTAGTTACACAAAATACTTGCAATACTTTGTTTGCAAAATATTTGTTTCTCTTTCTAACCTGTTTTTCTTCTTTTTAATTTCTTTTAATTTTTGTTCATATCGTCGAGTGTCTTTGATTGTTTGTAATGCAACTACACATTTTCTAATTTGTTTTTTTAAAACAATAGTAGCAATGCTATCATAACACACTGTATAGACTTCACCACAATTCGGACACTGTAAATAAGTGTGTGTGATTTCCATTCCTTCTACTTCTTTTGTTTCTTCATTTAACAGATTATCAAACTCTTCATTGCATTTATTACAAATTACTTTTGTCATGTTCAATTATATCACCTACTTTCAAAAAAGTCAAGGTTTCGACTACAATATTTTTATTTTCATCAAATAATTTTTCGCCATTATATTTTTCTTCTAACTCTTTTCTATCATTCCTCAACTGCTTCATCCACTTATTTTTTCTTTTTATATCTTTTGGACTAATCGTTTCACCTTTTCTGTTCTTCTTTGCATTTTTTAATATCAGTGTTTTTAATCTACACATAAGGTCATAAGTTTGTTTGCTATCAATCTGTACAATTTCCATGTGTTTACATCTTTTACATTCAATAAATAGGATTCTAAACCATTCTCCATTTTTATCATATACTTCTTTTTCTTTCAAATTCTCTTCATTAACAACGTTTAACTCTCCACAATTTGAACACACTCTGCTTGTTCTCAAACTCTCCATTTTTTGTTCTCCTTTTAATTCATAAAATCTAGAGCATATCTGTCTATATCTGGATATGTTCCAATAGGTGCTTGATACCATTGTCCAATCTTCTTAGCAATTTCTGTCATACTGTCTGGTATCACAGCTTCAAATATACACATTCCATTCGGATGGTCTAATGGCAATTCGTTCTTTTTAAAAATATGTCCTTCCCTACCTCTACAAATCTCACACACTCTCCCATGAAAATTGGAAGTCATCCACCGATACCCCACAACAAACGGGTCATTTTTGTTTACTGTTTCAAAACTTTGTTGATACGCATGGCTGATTAATGTTCTTGCTAACCTCAAAGCGTTATAATCAATCTTTCCAAAATATACGCTATCCTTTATCTCTTCTCCAACATACCTTGCCCTCCCTGCAACGACATCATTCATAGTCGCTTTTCTCCACGATTGAATTGTTTTTGCAGGCTTCTGTGCAGATGGGTTTACATATTGTTCTAACTGCTTCGCAATCTCATAAGCTGATTTTCCTTGTGTTGTTCCAATAGAGATAATCTTATTTAATGTATCCTGTGTCTTTTTATTATATCCCCAAATAGCACCACTCAAAGTCCATCCATCTTGATAGATATTTCCATTTATGATATTACTTACAACTTGCTCTGGAACATAACTAAAAGCGTTATGAATATCTTCGTCTTTAAATCCACATTGTTTTAAAAACGTCCTTGTATCACTTACTACTTCGTTGGAAACAATAGTCATGTTTCTTATAACATTGTTTTTTATGTCATTGTTCAATTGCTCGATTCTGTTTTTAATGTCACGCTGTAATAACAATAAGTTTTGTTTTTGTATGTTGTTATTACCCATTACAGATATTTTCTTCCCAACATCTTTATACAATTGCTCATACATTTTCTTAATGTCTTTTTGCATCTGCATAGTTGTCGTTGTTCTTACTTGTTCTGTGTTTTTTAAGTTAAACTTTTGTTCACTCATACCAACCTCTTTGTTTGCTTCCATTGTTTATATTTATGATTATATACTAAAAACAAAACAATGTCAATACTTTTTTACAATTCTTCTATGTTTTCTTCAATTTCCTGTTCTGCTTCTTCTTTTTCCAATTTTGATTGTACTTGCGTATTCATACTCATAGTATCGAACATATTGTTTTCTATCGCAATTTGCATAAGTTCTTCGTCAATCTGTTTATCTGTTTTAAACTCTGCTTTTCTCCATTTTTTAATATAAGACTTTCGACTTCTTGCATTAGCCGCAATCTCCGACAAGTCAGAACTTTTCTCTATTTCTTCGTCGTCCATTAGAGCATAGTTTTCCATGACCTCTATATTATATTGTACTTCTTCCAAAGAGGCAAGGACATACATAGCAATTACTTTTTCTTTGTTTAATTTTGCAAGGTCAATAATTGTGTTTATAATTGTTTCAATTGCAGGTTTCCAAGTCTTTAGCTTTTCATCACAACGTACTTGTAACGGATAATACAAGGCTTTCAATGCTTTGCCGCTTGTAATCGTTCCTGTCATTGTTTCCTCAGAAATATTCGGTACATCCACCTCGTTATACATAGTTGTCTTAATTCTATCAAGCGTCACTTTTACTGGCTCAGTGTGCTTCATATTAGGTGCTAACGTTCCCACTAATGGATGAACATATTCTTGATTCTGTTCTGATTTCAAATCCCAAAAAGCCCCTGCACCAGAACTAAGGTTTTTTGTTGTCTGACTGTTCATATCTACCACATAACGTACAGGATTCATGCCTTTTCTTTCACTGTCAATATCTCCATTGCTTAACCTACTGTATGTACTTTCATATTCTGATAAGCTTTCAATCTCGGACACGCCTTTCTTTTCTTCTAGCGTTCCATCATTCACAATCACTACAGCTGGAATATAATGCAAATTTGTTTCTTGTTCTTCAATTACTTTTTCTACAACTCCACCAGTTCCGTTGTACAGAATGGAACTCATGTATATCTTTTCGTTTTTCTCTTCGTATCTGTTCACAAGGAACAATCTTTCGCTTGTTGTTTTTGTTTCATTTACATTTTCAAAACATACAAACTTTGTTATCCTGTCTGAACCATACTCCGTCTCGTAATAAAATTGTAACGCATTGTAAAAATGTGTTTGTATTCCGTCTCTCTCAGAAAAATCAACCAGACACGCAACACGTTTTCCAACAAAACAATCCTTTGCACTTTGCAATAATAACTTTGAAAAATTATTGTGCTTATGCTTCAACACTTTATCTACCAGTGTTTGATATTGTTTTGCTCGTTCTATCTGTTTTTCCTCTACATCAACTGGCTGAACAAAGATGTCTGGTGTTTGAGAGAACATAAATCTAGCTTCTTTGTCAATTAACGTTTTTGCAATCTTAAAACGAACATCAGACGGAACATAATCACCAGAACTACCCTCTGGATAAAACTTTGCTCCTTTTTTATAATCAATGTAGTTTTGTTTGATTTCAAGAATCTCTTTCGTATACTGATTATATCCTGATTCAATTTCATTTCTTAAAATAAAATAAGGGAATCCTGCTAGCGCTCTTATTGTTTCGATATTATTTTTATCTTTCAATGGAACAATCCTCCTTTCTTTTCTTTTATTTTAACACAACAAAAATATTTTGTCAATAAAATAGGACGGATATTTCACCGTCCTGTTAATTATTTTACTCTGATTTTCTGCCCTGCATAAATCTTATTCGGATTACTAATACCGTTTAGTTTTGCTAACTTCTGGTATGTTGTTCCATACCTTGCCGCAATTCCAGATAAAGTATCTCCGCTTTTGATTATATAATACTGTGCAGAACTTCCAGAACTGCCATTTACAACTTTTTGCACTTCATTGTATCTTGTTCCTAGTACCTGTTTACGGATATCACCATTTCCATATTTGCCACTCTTTACCTCGCTTGCTAATGTACTAACACTGGCACTTGCAATATGATTAATCATAGATTGCACTTCACTGTACTTTGTTCCAAGTTTTGTTTTTCTTTTATCACCATCCCCATACTCCCCTTGTAATGTTTTCGCAACAAGTTCCAATGTTGTTCCAGACGGTGTATTTGTTTCTGTACTAGAAGTATTTGTGGGTTTTGTTTCATTTCCTTTTCCTGCATATTTATTCCATGCTGTTTTATCTCCATAAAATTTATCCAAATCAAGATTTCCGTTGTAACCACTCAAGCGCCCTACTGACGTATACTGTCTCAACACACAACTATATGCTCCTTCATTCCAAGGTTTTGCTTGATATCCTGTAGGTTTATTGTTCGCATACTGAGCAACCCAAAAACCATAGTCACCAATCCCATGTAATCTATTTAATGCACTTTTTTGTACATACACGATTGGTTTTACTCCTGTTCTTGCATAAACATAATCACACCAATTCTTTACCCATATTTTGTCCGACTTGTTCCACTGTGCATTTCCTTGTGATTCCCAATCTAATACAAGAATCGCTTCTCCAATATATCCTTTTACATTCTTCAAGAAATAGTCTGCTTCTTCTTTGTAATTCTTTCCATTTGCATAATGATAAACACCTAGGCATTTTCCTAATCTTTTCGCCTGTTGATAAAATTTATCACAATACTTATCAACGTATCCTGTTCCCTCTGTTGCTTTCATAATTGCAAAATCGAAACTAATGTTATTAAGATTCAACCCGCTTTGCCAATGACTGATATCAATTCCATTCATATGTTCCATGTTTCTACCTCCAACCTCCAACTACTTTAACTCTTGTGATTCTACTTCTGGTATTCCTGCTACACTGACAGCAACACTAATCAGAGCCGCAACACCAGATACAGACAGAATATGCGCCCAACCTACTTCATTAAATGCCTGTCCGACTGTTACCATTGAAACAAATGTTTCCGCAAATGTTTTTACTGCACGAACCGCTGTTGCTTTTACCCACTTCTTTGTGTCAACCGATACTTTAAATACTGTGTTTTTAAACATATCTTTTTTTTACCTCCTTTATTTGATTGAATGTTTAATTTTAATCATATCATCACTTAATTCATCAATCTTATCCCATTGTCTTTTCTGGCTTTCTCTCACTTTGTTTTTATACTCGTCAAACTCACGAATATGTTGTTTTAATTCCTCATCCCTTTCATCCATTTTTTCTGTAATTCTGTCCATCTTAGAAACAAGTTCTGCCATTGCTTTTGTATTATCATTCAATGGTTTAAATAATATTGCAAATAATCCGATTAGAGAGGATAAACCAACAACTAACATTCCTATAAATTCCGATTGCCCCATCAACTACCTCCTTTTAATTCCACTTGCTATTGTTCTACCTGTTTCTTCTTCTATTCTTTTAATTTCATGCTCCCTTATGCTTGTTTTAAAAACTGGTTCTCTCGATTCCAAAATAGCAACTGCCATTTCCAAACCATTATACAAACCGACCATATAATCATCTGCATTTGTTTCAATTGTTTGTTTCTGTATTCTGTGTATCTTCTTTAATTCTTTTACTTTTCTTCTTAGCATTTTACCCCGCCTTACTATTTGTTTTGATTTCTTTTACATCTGCAACCGTATAACGGTCTAACGCATACCACAACGCACTAAATGTATGTGGGTCAATATTAAATTCATCATAAATTGCATTCCCTTTTGAGTCCTTTTTATACGTCAAATCTTTTAACTCTCTGATTGTGTTCTTACATCTAGGAGAACATACTATCTTGTTAAATCGTTTCATCTTCTTTGTGTTCTGCAAACGACTTCCAATATACTTTTTTGCTCCATACATATTATACCCTTGCTGTCTGTAAAACTGAATTGTTTTAGGTTCTGCGCTATCCGCACAAATAGGTTTGTCACACCTCTCTGCTCGTTCTGCAACCGCTATTACATCATCTCTCCTACAAAATCTATCATCTGTGATTTTATTCATATAAACCTCATCATAGATATATAATATTTTGTTTTGGTCATCCACACAACAACTAATAAGTGCATTATAACTCTCTTCAAAACCAAAATCAAGACCAAAGAAATGGAACTGTGCGGAAATATTGTTCACTGCGTTTTTAAACTCTTTACTATTTTTCGCAACAACAAAGTTTGGTAGTACCAATGTTCCGCTTGCTCCAAACCTTCCCCATCTTGCA
>NFZD01015415.1_pt1 | contig 99777 bp, 90 predicted proteins | sample 1095381 | NCBI WGS metagenome assembly NFZD01 (sample SAMN03609891, study PRJNA323583) | gut metagenome | isolation source: feces | host: Rattus norvegicus | place: Denmark: Riget | collected 2013 | reverse complement strand
TTGCTGATTCCATAACACTTTTTATTTTATTGATTAAACATATTTTTTCTGAGAGTGAACAAGCCCGCATCGAAGCGGGTACCGCACTTAGTCCCGTTTGTCCATATATAAACATACACATTATATGTGGCGATAAAACCTTACTTGTCCGTTCTTTAAAGTGCACCCGGATAGAGACAATACGCCCCTCCATGATACACTAATCAAGTAATCCCATTTTCCGTGACTCACTACATTGCCTACCTGATTATTGGTTGTAGTTTCAGCCCGTTCTGATTAGGGTGTAAGAATCCCTGGGAGTCTGTACCCTAACCCTGCTATGCAGCCTAACTGTGTGTTTATCACAGTCGTTTCCTAAGACTATCTTAGTAAACCCAATTGAAAGAATATGCAGCTTGCACTTCTTATCGCTTAGAGCACCACAACTTTGTGGCATAAAACGCTCCGCACTATTCAATCTAGTATTACTAAATAGTTACAAATAAGTCAAAGACCTTTTGCGAAACGACGCAACAATTCCATAGAGAAAAGAGTGTGCTCCGCACGCACGAAGGAGAAAAAAATAAAAACAAAGGATAAAAAGTAAGGACATAGGAAGTACCTATGTCCTACTTTCGGTAAATCAGGCTGCCGGTTTTTCCGCCTGAGTTTCAGTCTGTTTCTGTTTCTTTGTGGTACGTTTGCGGGTTGCTTTCTTTGGTTGTTCCTTTGCGGTTTGTTCCTTTGCGGTTGCTTTCTTTTTGGTTGTTTTTTCAACTTTAATATCCGCAAATTTCACACCATCTATGTCTGGGCAGCCGTTTTTAATGTAGTTTTGTAAAACTTTTACAATATCATTCTGAGTAAATTGTGTTTTTTCAAAACAATACTTAAAAGCTTTATATTTGTCGTTTTGATTTATAAATTGTATATCATTATCATAAACCTTGCGAACAAAATCACCCGTCTTTTTGTCAACCTCAAAACCGAATGGTTTGAAAATTTTCCCTCTCAACTTTGGCAAAGCAACATATTTTTTATTGTATGTTATATCTTTGTCATCATACAGAGAAACTCTCTCAGTCCAAACAACCTCGCAAATTGTATTATCTACTTTAGCAAAACCGAAACTAACAAGAAAATAAAAATCTTTCCGAGCAACCAAACGACAAATGTCAGCTATTTCTTTGGTTGTTAGCTTTATTTTGTCGTCTTGCAAATTGTTTTTGTCGCAATATTCATTATGTTGCTTTATTGCGTTTGTTACATTTTTGTTAGTCCAATCTTTTTTAAATCGGTTCACAATTTGTGATAATGTACCTAGATACTTGTTAACCGCCTTACTAACTTTTGTAATGTCATTTGCTTTCATATCAATATATATTAAGTTAAACAATAAAAATCGATCTGATAACATAGGGTTGCAGTTTGCAACATATAACAATTTGTTCACTATGTTTTTTCAATGTCATTATACTCTGTTTGCTCTCTCTCTCGATTGCAATGCAAAGTAAGGTATATATCTCCAGATACGCAAGTATTATAGGAACTTTTTTACCAATAAATTGCTAACTTATTGATTTTCAGTACAAAAAGAATTTCTCATACGTGTACATTAATATATATGTGGAGAAACGAATGTAACTTATTGATAATCAACAATTTACAAAATTATCACATTTGCAGAAGAGGACAAAAAAATACCAAAACGCGATTTGGCTGGCTGACCTGGGGGAGTACCCCTAAAAACGCGATTTGGCGGGGGAGTCGCGTGGGAGGTGGTCTCTCGCCCGCAACCCACATATATCTTTTTATATATTTTCGCCCGCATCAAACATATATCTTTTTATATATTTTTCTCCCCCATCAAACACATATCTTTTCTACAACCTATTTATATCACACACATATTTTTACATCACACAGACATATAATAATCGCACTTCCTATACCGGGGGGGGTATGGTTTTTAAGGTTATCACCAGGGGGGAGTAAAAAACAGAAGGCCCCACCGTGTTCCTTGTTATTAGGAACTGGTAGGTCCTTGATCGGTATTTGGAAACTTGCAGAGAACAATCGTTATCCGACTCCACAATATATTCTTGGTGGTTGGAGATAGAATATTTCTACGCCGGCTTTTTGAAGGAGTTTAAGACCTTCGTCTGAGCGATACAGTTCGCCGTAGACTACTCTTGTGATACCGGACTGGATAATAAGTTTAGCACATTCTATGCAAGGGGATGCTGTTATATAGATAGTAGCTCCTTCACTGCTATAAGTAGAGGCGGCTATTTTTGTAATGGCATTTGCTTCGGCGTGTAGGACGTAAGGATATGTTTTGTTATCACAGTTTTCACATACGTTATCGAAGCCTGATGGTGTGCCATTGTATCCATCTGAGATTATTCTACGGTCTTTTACGATAACGGCTCCGACTTGCAGTCTTTTGCAGTAGGACATTTTAGCAAATTCTCTTGCTATGTTCATGTAGAAGTTGTCCCATTTTAGTTGCTTTTCTTCTGTCATGATTTTAGGATGTTTTATATTCCAGTGGGAAAGGCGGTCTCCGGCGCCTCGGGGCACCCAGTGGCGGACGGGAAGCGCCCAGCGCTTTGCAGACACATGCCTTAACCCTCTGGAACTTGGTTTATATTGATATGAAAAAACCGACCCGGGGATCGTGCAGCTCCTTAGGGTCGGTAAAAATCTTTTTTTATCACGTTACATACTCGAAGGCAAAGGTAGTTCTTTTATTTTTAAAAGCAAATATTTGACAGACTTTTTTGAAAAAAAATATTTCAGTCGTTTATTATTGCGTTTTTGAGGATTAAGGTAGCTTTGTGTCTTGATACGAAATCTCTGGTATTCCACCAATATCCGTCTCTGGTTACATCTATATTTGTTTGCAATCCCATTTTTTTATACTTGTCCGATTTTGAATTCCTTTTTTTGCCATAATCATCCCTCCTGATTACTACTTGTTCCTATAAGATGCTTTGTCTGTTCATTAAAAGGAAGACATTTGCTATAGCTTCTTCCGGAACAGACATAACAACCATTTTGTCTATCTGAATTATAATGGCTAAACAGGTCGTATCTCCATTCGCCACCGCCGTCTACACCTATCACGGGTTGTCCTGGTTCGAACTTATAATCCTTTCCAATCTTTTCAGAATTGGAAAGATTTGGAATCTCATCCGCGCCAAAGAAGCGTTCTAGGTATTCTTTGGCTTTATGTTTTTTACTTACTTTAAGTACGTCAATAAATTTCTGTTTCTCATCAGATGTAGCATATCTTAATTCGGATATATTATTATTGCTTGTTATGCGAGTATCTTCTACCCATAAGATATCATCTTTGTCTAATGCGGCATAAAAGCATGTCTTATTCTTTCCGTTATCCCTATAGATAAAAATATAACAATTACCATTTTTTACTCTTGCGTACAAAATATCCCCATCTTTATAAGTACTTTGTTCTGTTACTGGAACAGAAAGAAAGAGGTCTAAATGACTCTGCTTTGATGATACATATAAGCCATTCGATGTAAATATCTCACAGCCTTCTCTGCCATCATTGGATATAAGAGCGACAATAGGAAGCTCATTTTTGGCATCCCAGCAAACTATTCTTACATCTCTTTTGTCACGGGTGATGATTTTACCGGGTTCTTCGCCGTTAGTAATTCTCTTTGCCCTTTCGATATCAAAAGGTACTGTTGTATATTTTGTTTCCATGACTTGTATTTTATTTATGGTTTAACATCCAGATCTTGTTTTGTTATTAGCCGTATTCCATTTTGAAGTTCGTGGACATAATCGAAATGGAAATCGCCTACATATTCTTTTTTATAATTATCTATAGAGCACCACCGCCTGCCGCCCAACCGGTTCGTATTTTCGCTGATTGTGATAAAGTAATCATCAGCTCCTATCCATCGTTCAAAAATAGGTCCACGACTGTCATCTACTCCATAATATTCCGAATCGTCTGTTCTATCTATTTTGTCGAATCCGGTCTTGACAAGCATTTCGTCTGTCACCTTGATAGGCTGGATATCTTCTACTGATGGAACAAACACATACCCTTCACGTCCATAATATTCAAGAGAGACACTACAATTTCCAATATTTACCACTCGTGTGGGTGAATTTGGGTTACTATCATAGTAGACCCAATTTCCTATAGCTAAATCCTTTATATCCATAATCAGTTAATTTTGTAGCAGTGAAATGTTATCACATATCCATCAAACTCTGGTCCAAAATCCTCATCATCCAGATATTCGCACTGAGGAGAGAACTTTCCTATATATTCACCCCATTTATGCCAGCGCCAGCCGACGCCCTTTCCGGCGTTACTCTTATCCTGTTTAACCGGAGTCACGCTAATGAAGTATTTCTGAACCGGATCTAAGATTTGTTTCGCATAATACTCTTTTATCTGTTCCAGATTATCAGCTACTCCATAACTATCCACATCGCCATCAGACCAATATTTGTCTTCGTATTTCAGATTAAGAGTTTCTTCAAAGAAGAATTCCAAGAAAAAATCAGGAGTTATATATATTCCTTTTTCCGGGTGAAGCTCATCTGAACCAAGGATATGATACGGATATTTCTCTTCCGGTATATGAGGATAATATTCTTTTAGCATAGCTATCGCATCATCAACAGATTCCTGTATTCGGGTTAAATCAACCAACATGACTGTTTTATTTTTGGGTTATTACTAACTTAACATTACTCTGTAAAACGAACGGCTCCTCTTGTGACGCCGCTGCCATAAAGCGATCCAATATAACACTCTGTTGTCTTGTCATTCCAAGTGGTGAAAATGAATTATCAGCGTTTTTGACCATTAACACCAAAGTTCCTTCTGCTAAATCTTCAAGTTTCTGTTTCATTTTAATTCTCCTTTCTTTTATAGTTTAATCGTTTATTACCATTTATAATCTAAAAAACTTTTTAAATTTATCATACACGAAATTAGCTAACACATTTCGATAGAAACTTTCTTCATTTCTTTTCTGTATAGTTTCTGTATCTGTAAGCTCTTTCAACATACGCTGACAATCTTTTAGTATGAGATTGTTTTCTTTAAGTAACCGAATTATTTCGCTTTCATCCCCAGTCATCATATTCGTCTTCTATAAAATCCTCTTCATCGTCATTATCGCGACATCTGGCAACAAAAGCAATAATAGAATTTACTATGATAGCAAGCAGAGGAAGTAGATAATTTATATAACCATAATGCTGTATAATATTATATACTACTGAGATTCCAGAAAGGAATATATTGAAAATACATAACCAAAATAAGCCTTTATTTGTCATAATCATCGTTTTTTAAAAGCGGCACATAGAGACCACGCGCCGCCGGATGTTTAACCCAATTTATTATTCAACGATTTCCCAGTCTTCTGCCAACATGTCTACTTGAGTTGCATTCCAGCCATTCGTGATTGAACCGTCAGCAGCCTTCATACAGATATATTCAGCAAACTTAATGTTGTCGTTTGTTTCACAATTATCAGACACCCATGATTTGAAGGACGCCGGAAGAGACTTTACTTTATCGACAATGAAATCAACCGGTAAAGAATCCGATGGACGGATAAATAAAAACATTCCCTTGCCATTCCATCCGGCTCTACGGACAAGTCCACCCTGTTTTAATACTTCGATCGCATCACCAAAACTCATACCAACACAAGCCTCATTTGACTCGTCGTAGGTTTTTTCGAAGATATCTGGTTTGCAAGGATAAAATTCACCGTTTACACCCTTGATAATGTAATCACCTTCCATAGCCTTCATCTCTCCTTCAAGTGTTTCGATTCTGATGAAAGGATTTTCGGGGTCCTCATAATTTACTCTTAATAGACCTCCGCCCATGAATTCTTGGATTTCCAAAATTCTTTCCGCGTCATCAATAAACTGAATAGCTTCTATCACCACCGGTTTCTTTTTGTACTGTTTCATAAATCTTTCTCCTTTTCGTTATAATTATAAATACTAAAAACTGCACTAAACTTTTCTTTGAGAAGTGCGTTTTCTTCTATCAATTTCTTAATCTCTTCTTGCGTTCCGTCTTCCACAAGAACACAAGTCTTACCGCCCGGCTGCCCGTCATCCGGCGAATACGGCACCCCGTATCCGAACCAACCCCGGGAGTGGAACCACACCGCCCGTTTTCCTTCCTGGAACATCTCTTCGAAACTACGAGAATCGATTATCCTCTCCATCAAGGATGCTTCATCATTCAACATCCTTCCTGCTAATGGGATAATGTGATGTCCGGAATTTTTATTTGTTGTGCCAAAATAGAATGCTCTTTTCATGTTACAACCCCTCTATAAATCAATACGAAATTAAAATAATAACTAACAAACATAAGTGCAGAGTAACCAAGAGGCAATGAACTTAAAAGCAGTATGTATTTCCATTCTTCTACTTTTCCCTTCATGCGAAATAATGGATAACTTGCCAATATCAACAAAAAAAGCACAGAGGAATATAGATAATGATATACATATATTATAAAAGTCTCTCTGTATCATTAATTCAAAAATATCCAGCTCCATCATGTTTATTTTTTATTATTCAATATATCTACAGCCTTAAAACAATCATCGATTGTCAAACCTTCCTTACAATTGATATGGACAAAATGCGAAGCCTGATCATAGAGCATATCGTTTTCGTCATCAAGTATCACATAATTTTCCACATCATGATCTTTCAGCCAGAAGTCAATCTCGACGCCGCGCTGCACATGGAACTGCCGGCCGCGCTCGCCTGTTTCACTGGCAATCACATACGGAGTGATATCTATAGTCAAATCGCTCAGCGCATAAGGAATAGGCACATGAGAATTACCGTAACCGGTAAGTTCGCTTATCGTATCAGCTAAGTTACCCCGGCGCCAGCTTGATGATACAACAATTTTAGCTTCCGTAGCATTACATATTTCTTTTATCATATTCATCTTAGCTATATCAAAACCCATACCGGATTTATCTGTAATGACCCCGTCTATGTCAAGAAAAATCACTTTCATTTTTGTTCCTCCATCATCTTTTTCACATTTTGAAGATGTGATATAATTATATCTATAGATTCAGGATTATTAAATAGAAGATTAATAGACGGACCAACCTTTTCTGCATTCTCCCCAGCTACTGTCGTACCTACATTGAAGTTATTCTTCATAGCCTGTAATCTTATTCCACAAGCTTCGCATTCATAATCATCAGTACCAACATCTCTCACACCGATAGAACCACCGAACAATATAAAGATATTGCCGTTTATATCTTTTTGTATTCCACTTTGATATTTCATGTCTTATTCCTCCTTTACTAAATCTTTAAAATCCGGGGTATCTAAAAAGAACCTATAGCATCCTAAGGAACCATCTTTTTTATACTTTTTCCATGTCCCGCAAAATCCCCCGCTATAATCAATTTTTATCGAAACTATCTGCCCCCCCCCCTTGTTCCATAAAGAGAAACATTATCACCTACTTCAACAGGGCAATTATCTTTAATATATTTCTTTTTAATAGTTCTGAGTTCTGTTTCGAGAGCTATTATTTTATCATTAAACTCTTTTTCGATTTTCAAATATTCTTCTCTATTCATAACCTTTATCTATATAGTTCGACAATCTCATTACCATGTCTTTGAAATACGTTTCATCTTTCTCGATTAACGTACATTCTCTCCCGGTTTTAAGACAAGCTACTCCAGTAGAACCAGAGCCGGCCACCGGGTCCAAAACCCTTCCATCTTCGTTTGTATAGGTTTTTACAATCCATTCCAAAAGAGCAACCGGTTTCTGATTTGGATGTATACACAACTTCTGTTTGTCGGTAGCAAACTTGATAACCGAGCGAGGATATCTATCTGTACTATCATACGAGGTTTTCTTGGTTGTTTTATTGTATACCTCCGACTCCCTGCAATTTATCTTAGATTCTGCCTTAGACACCTTTCTGACGTGCCCGTGCGTCATTTGAGGATTATATGTATGACTTCCAGAAGGACTGAAAACCAGTATAAGTTCATGTGCCCTCATCGGTCTTTTCTTAGCATTAAGATGTCCGGTAGCCTGAGTCTTTTCCCATACAATATCATAGCGAAACCATCCTCTAGGAGCTTTAGAAATAAGCTCTACAGCAAACTGCATTACTGCAGTTATAACCACAACACCGTCTTTCTTGATATAGTCTTTAATAAAAGACCAGAAAGCATCTACATCAAAGCCGTCTTTGTCATACTTGGTATTAGTTACCCCATATGGCGGATCCGCCAAAATTAAATCAAAACTATTCTTTTCTAAAGAATCGTTTTCTCCAATTTGCTGAAACGAATTGTTTATTACATCCATTGTTTTTCTTATTTTTCACAAAGATAGGTACTATATTTATTAAATACATTTAATTAATATAAAAATAATATAATAATATAGATTAATATTTTTTTAATAGGTATTGTAGATACAGTAATAATTACTATATTCGGAATGTTAATATTAAAAACATATATATATGACAGAACAAGTAATTGGTTTTGTAACCTTTAACCCGGGTTCGGGCGATGGAAATCAGGCGGTACAGGTAACAGCCACCGCACATACCGGTCGTAACCAGCGTACGATGTCAGCTAAAGTCGCTACTAGCGATAGTTCTATTGAAAAGACAGTGACTGTTAACCAAAAAGCAAAACCTGAATTTGTTGAAATTCAGGAAACTTTCTCTCTTGCTAAAGAAGGTGGTGCTATCACAATCACCGGTAAGTCCAATTCAACTAAATTGGCTTTCTCTTTGGTTCCTGGCGAACAGCCTCTTACATTGGTTTTCCCTGAAACATATCAGGCAGCAGGCAAGGCAACAGCCAATGATACTGAAATCGAAGGAGACCCAGGTGCTACAGCAGAATACGATTTCTCTGTTACTATCTTGGATGTGCCAGCCAACGCAGAGGATAACGATATTACCAATACAATGAGCGTGCAGGCTGCAGGCGGCCAGCAGGCGTCTTGTGTTATTACTCAGGCTGCCGGTGATAAGACATTGAGTATCGATCCGGAAACAATCACATTGGAAGCAGATGGTTCAGCCCAGACTTTGAACGTAACTTCAAATACTCAGTGGATTATCAAACAGGCTTAACAACTTACTTAAAAGAAAGGTGGTGTTACAAAAAAAAGGAGTGGTTTAAATCACTCCTTTTTTCTTTTATCCTTAAATTCAATAAACTTTTTGTCTCCTTTACCTACTTTTGTGAAAGTACAGGCATTTGATATAACAGCTCTGCCATTTTCATCTATTTCTGAATAGATTTCGTCAAATATAGAAGACATAAGATTTACAATATCATCATTAGTCATCTTCTTGCAACATTCTGTTGAAAAAGATATTCTCTTTAATCTATCCTTAATCCTATGGATTAAACGTAAATATTTCTTATTTGATATCATTTGTAAAATAGTTTTTTAAAGTTTCTACCTTCTTGACATTTCATGTTGCAATCTACGAAATTATTTCCATTTATCAAATCTGTTCTGGAGCACATTGGATAATCAATTCCATAGGGAAAAACTGCATGTGGGCACGAGTGCCGGTAGGCGTCGACAGCCGCCATCCTTACATCCATGACCGCCGTCCGGACCGCCGCCTTGACTTGTTCCTGTGGAACCACCTTACTATCCTGTTCATGACGCTTTTTCCAAGCCATCATATTGTAGTAAAACTTATCAGTCAGCTTGTGATACTCAGAATCAAACGTGAGCTACTCACACCTAAAGACATGAGCTTCGGAGATACCAACACCTCCTCTCTTTTCCTGCTTCTTCCTATCATTGCTTTTTAGGACACGAGGTCGGTCATCCACAAGAGGACAGTCCGCAGGCTTGACTTTCCCACGCTCCGTGGGTAGGGCTTTCAAGCCAAATTCCTTGATATTGCAAGCAGCATTGAAGTCACGGTCATGGTGTGTTCCACATTCCGGACAGGTCCAACTGCGCTCGCTCAATTTCAATCCTTTATAGATATATCCGCATTTGCTGCAGGTCTTCGAGCTCGGAGCAAATCGGTCTATCTTTATTAGGTTTACACCATACCAACTGCATTTGTATTCAAGCAGGGTGAGGAACATCCCGAAAGATGCATCTCCTACAGCTTGTGCCAGATGGTGATTGCGCTGCATACCCTTCACGTTCAGATTTTCCATACAGATGGTATGCACTTGGCTGTCGTGCGTGAGTGCATGGGTAATCTTGTGAAGGTTGTCCTTACGGCGGTTAGCAATGCGTTCCTGTAACCGGGCTACACGGATGCGAGCCTTGTTGCGATTGGCAGAGCCTTTCTGTTTGCGGCTCAACCGCTTTTGTAGCAACTTCAAGCGGTCTAAGCTTCTCTGCAAGTTCTTAGGATTGTCAAACGTGCGTCCGTCAGAACATACGACAAGCGACTTGATACCTAAATCAATACCTAAAGCTGTATCTCCCTGTATCGCTAAAGCCGGAAGTTCCTGGATGGTCGTATCAACCAACACGGAAGCAAAGTATCTACCCGAAGGTGTCATGCTGACGGTAACGGTCTTCACGGTACCTTTGAACCTGCGATGCAGCACGGCAGGAATGTCTTTCGCTTTGGGGATTGTGATTGTTCCTTTCACAAAGTCCACATTGCAATGCTGCGGACACTGGAAACGCTGCTTGCTCTTCCAGCTCTTGAATTTCGGAAAACCGACCGCATGAGGGTCATGGAAGAAGTTTTTGTAGGCGGTATCAAGGTTGCGGATGGAATTCAGGAGGGCTTGTGAATTTACCTCTGTCAGCCATTGGTTTTTCTTCTTCAGTTCGTTCACCATCCGGTCTTGAACTTCCTTGTAAACTACAGACTTCTTATCCTGCTTGTAGGCTTCAATCTTCAGGTTGAGTGCCCAATTATAGACAAAGCGGCAGCAGCCGAAGGTCTTGGCAAATAAGACCTTCTGTTCTTCTGTCGGATGGATTCTATATTTGTAGGCTCTCAGCATAGATAATTATTGACTAGATATATTGCAAATATATAACTCTATACTTATATTTGCAAATATCTAATACGTTATTTATTATGACATTGGCAAAAAGATACGCATTAAATTCCCATTGCGTTTTCAATTTGGGTTATCACATTGTATTTTGTCCGAAGTATAGGCGAAAAGTACTGGTAAACGGAGTGGATGAACGATTGAAAATTCTGTTGCAACAGAAAGCAGACGAACTGGGAATCACCCTGGAAAATATGGAAGTCATGCCCGATCATGTCCATCTCTTTATCCGAAGCAAGCCTACATATGCCATCCATTTTGTAATCAATCAGTTGAAGGGTTATTCTTCTGTTTGCTTACGAAAGGAGTTTCCTTGGCTGCGTAGCCGATTACCATCATTCTGGACCCGTTCCTATCTTGTAGAGTCCGTTGGTCATATATCCGAGGAAACGGTAGGAAAATATATAGAAAACCAAAAGAATGTCTGAACAAAAGCGCCATCATCCCCTGCCTAAAGACAGGGGAATTCCCGCGTAATTCTTAAAAAAACAAATAAATCATATTATAATCGTCCAACATTCAAGAACTTTTTCCCAATCTGAGTAAGGGAATATTGTTTCGCCGCCGGACATCCAACCTGCGCCCCAGCTGTTGCGTAAAATAAATCCATCTTTATTGAATCCGGTCAATGTAACAGCATGCCCGCCAAGTTCAGGTCCAGTTTGTTCCCAGAAGCGTCCTTCATTATAGGCAATAAATCCGGCAAGAAGAGGACCATTTATCAATAAAGCAAATTTAGCATCCTCTATAGAATCTACTCTGGCATAAGCTTTTATCTTATAACCGTCTACTCCTTCTTTTTTAAGAGCTGATAAAGCTTGTCTCGGCACCATGCCCTGCATACTTTTATCGTCTCTTAAATCATATATATCCCAATACTTCACCTTTACACCGTTGTCTTTTGCCTTATTCTGCCAGTTTATGATATTATACAAAGACACTGCAGCACAAATAGGCGAAGCACCCTGGTCTACTATTGATGGCAAATTTTCAAGAATATATCCACTATTTTCAACTTTCTCCGGCGCGGAGAATATCATATCCCTTGAATCATACGGTGATTCTTTATAACCCCAGCTTCTCATTTCTTTCTAATTTTATCGATAATTATTACATTACTTATACTATCTTTTTCCCTGACCTGTACAGAACCAGTAATCTCGCCATCTCTGGAAAGTATAGCGAAAGAAACAGTATCTCTGGTGCCATCATCAAGTACAATAACATCTTTTTTAAACAAAGACATTTTTGTTCCGGAGAGTTGAATTGAATCAAATATCGGAGTCTTGTCATTTACATCATATATGATGCATCTAGTTTTGACCGACGAGCAAGCCGCTAAAACTAACAATAAAGCTAAAATCTTTTTCATAATAAATACTTTCAAATAAAAAAAATACCGGCACGAAGCCGGTACTAATTTAAACAAAAATATAAATAAAACAAATTAGCGAGATTTCTTTCTTCTCATTTTCTTATTCCTCTTTCCTTGATTTACGGGTTCCACAGGAGAAATCTCTGGCGCTGGATCCGCCGTCGGTTCTTCTACAGGAGCGTCAGCCTTATCCTCAGGTCTTATATCAGCCAACGGACCCCACGTATCCATCGGATCACCTTTTTCAAGTTCTTCTGGCTTCTCCAACTCTTCTTTGGCTTCAACCTGAGTATCAGTAACAGTTTCCATATTTTCTTCATCGATTACAGATTCTGGAACTTTTACGGCATCAACATCTTCTACATACTCTTCTTTGTTTTCATGAGTATTTTCTTCGTTTTCGAAGCGTTTGTACTTCTCATATTCCTGCTTTATAATCTCCAAATTTTCTATAGCCTTAGCTTGCGTTTCTACCTTTTCATGGAGATTATTTGCTTCTTTCTTCAAGATGCCTATTTCAGCATTTTTCTTTTCCAGCTCCTTCTTCAGCTTTACATTGTCAACATTGAGCTCTTTAACCTTGGATGTTAGAGTTCTATTGTTTTTAGTAAGATCTTCGACTTTGTCAAGATACTTCTTCAAATCTTCTCCTACTGCAATAAGCTCTTTGTCCTTGCTCTCTAGTTGAGATTCCATATTAGCAGAGTAATTATTGAATCTCTTATAGTCCCTTTCTTTTTCGTTTTCCAAAGTAGAAACCCTTGATTTGAGTCTTTCTACTTCCATGCTGTCTGTTAACAGCGAATCATATCTCTTACTTGAGACAATTGATAAACCAAATAGTTTCATAACACAAAATATTAATAGTTACATTTTACCGGAATCACCTAGACCGCCTTCGCCTCTTTCAGTATCAGTACTGATTTTATCGACTTTATTGAATTCAAATTTATATTGAGGCATAGGCTTCATCTGTGCTATTCTTTCTCCTTTCTTAAACGTGTAAGGATCACTTGTTACCTTAGTATAGCTTACAATATAACCACCGCGATAAGGGCAATCCATTTCACCGATAGAATTGGAAAGGACAAGTCCGTGTTTTGTTGTTATACCAGAACGAGCTTCAATGAAAGCTGACCAACCTTTAGGCAATCCAACTTTAATACCAGTATAGAATCTTATAGTCCATCCTTTGTGGATTTTAACTTCTTCAAAATCAGCACCATCTTCGATAGGCACATAAGTACCATCATCACGTCTGACATCTTTGATTCTATAACATCTTAAATCTACGCAAGCATCACCTTCGTGTGCGTAGGTAGGAATTCCGACTTCGGGATACATCAATTCTATATCAGCTTTTACAGTATCCTGATAATAACTCTGCTGTACTTTAGCAGTACCTTTTTTCTTAGGCGTTGGCTGTGAAGCAACAAGCTCTTCTCCTGCTTGTTTCGATGTTTTCTCACCAATCAAAGCTTCTCTTATTTCATCCAAATCACTCATTATACAATTCAATTATTTATATTATACTATTTCTTTTTTAATACATAATACACTAAACTTAAATCGGTTCCATTACGAGTTTCCTCGAACCATTCTGACATTTTCTTGAATACAGCATCAGATATGCTATCCACATATGTCCATGTACCGGATTTTATTTCAAAAGAATAAAATCTACCCAAAGCACCGGAGTAAACACAACACCGTTTATCTCCAAATTTACCAAGGATATTTTTTATTGTTTTCTCATTTTCTAACTTGGATAGCGGTATCTTTTGAAAAGACCTCTCATCTAACATAATATATATACATATTTTAAAAAGAGGATCGTACAGGCGTAATATAATCTATACGATCGTCAATAACATTAAAATGGCAAATCGTCTTCGCTATCGATAGACGGAAATTCAGGCGGAGTAGCCATAGAAGCTTGCTGAACTGGCTGCTGAACCGGCGGCTGATAAGACGGCTGCGGCGCTGGTGCCTGATACGCCGGCTGCTGCACAGGAGCTTGGTAAACAGGAGGCTGGGCTGGAGCCTGATATTGCTGTTGCGGCTGTGGCTGATTTACTGGCTGCTGAGCATACTGTGGCGGAGCCTGATGCGTAGAAGGAGACTGCTGATTAGATGGCTGCTGGACTGATACACTCTTACCCTTTGATGCAGCAATAGCAGCCCTCACTTCCGGAATCCTTTTGTTGAAATCTTCAATATACTCCTTCAGTCTGTCATAAACGAATTGATCTTGTACACTGTAATCAACTCTTTCTACTCCGTCAAAACCTTTAGTTCTTCCCGGTTCCGGCCAGTTGTTTTGTCCGTTCTTAAAGAACATTGGAACAATCTGGTCTTTCTCACCAGGAGCACCAGGATAAGCAAATATAAGGTTAGAAGGCGCATATTCATCATCTTTACCTTTTTTAAAGGCATTAAACACCAACTCTCTTGTGATATCAATATTTGCATAATACTTAACAAAACTCTTAACATATCTGTGAATAGAGTTTTTCTGGGTAGTAAGCGGGAACATAATGCAGAAATCTTCATCACCATCCCAATCCCTGAAAGTCATTATGAAATACTGAACATTTGCACCCTGTTTGTTTTTGATAACCTTTACACCAATATAATTGAGATAACCAACAAGTCCATTATAATACTCACGTCTATAACCAGACGGTTCCCCGGTCATAGGGTTTGTGTGAGCCGAAAAACCTTCTTTAGGTTCTTTACTACTCTCATAAAGATTTCCATTACCATCTATACCAAGATAGTAAACTTTTCTGCTTGAATTTGACTGTCTAAATCCTCCCATAACTTTTATTTTTAATTAGATATTATTGAGCATATAATTTTATCATCACTGAATTCGGTACCAAATATCATAAGACATCTTCTTTCTTTTGAATACATTATCAATATTTGATTACCAAGAACACATTTTACTGAAGGAAGAAAATTATCTTTATCAACACGAAGTATAGCCGATTCTCCATCGTAATCTATACAATGAACATCTTCCATAACCTTATTAGAAGTCATTATATCTTCTAGTTTGATTATCATTTTGTCCGCCATACAGATATCTAAATTTTGAGAATTTGATAAAGAACATATCCTTTCCAGAGATTTCAGTAAAACTGTTTTTTCAATCCTCATAGAATAGGACATACTAAAAGCATCATATACTCTTTGATAATTAGGAAATTTATCTTCTGTCTTCAGTTCATACAAGTCAACATCTTCAAAGCTAAGATAAACTCTTCTATCATCACTACTTATAACGACATCAATATCCTTATTTTTAGCGGCAGTATATAAAACCCCACAAGCATCTGTACTTATCTTAAAAGAAAAAGTATGACCCTTGGAATCAAATTTTTTTGTACTTTTGAATAGCTTAAATGTATCAGTAGATACAACATCTATTCTATCATGAAGTACATTAACAAATATCCTATTGATAGTCTCAGAAAACTCGTTCTTAGTTATAAAAGCAAAAGCTCTTTTAAGCACCGGAACAAAGTAAGAAGACTTTAATACAATATTTTCTTTTGGAGCTTCAAAAAATAAAGGATAAACATCATCATACCAAGGTGTTGTAAATATACCATTAGCATACTTTATATCCACCTCATGAGTCTCTTTAACTTCTATCTCTAAGTCTTCTGTATGGCTCTTGATAAACTTCCAGAATAACTCGGCATTCAAAAGAAAAGAACAACTCTCCGAAGCAAGGATGTCGTATATCTTAGCCGTGAAGCCGACAGATCCATTCGTATATTGTAAAGTAAGAGCATTGTCAACAACAGACAGCCTCACAAACTCAGAATACGAATCCTTAGCTTTACTTTTAAGGAGAGATGAAAACAACTCTATTTTAGCCTTTATCATATGTCCTGATATTCTTAATTTCATATTACAAAGATATGAATTATAATTCAGAAAATATATTAATTAGTATTAATTAAATTAAATCTTCTTCTTGCGGCTTCACATATCAGCAAGGCATCTACAATACCATCGTGGGGTACTTTGCATTTTGGAGTAGCAAGGAATTTTTCTGTAGGCCATAATTTTTTGGCGCACGATAATGAAGTTGCTTTAGTATCTACTTTAGCGGCTTTAAATACCTTATCCGCATGAGTCCATACTTCTTTTTGCCATGTTTTTGGGGCAAGCATCTGATAAGATACCTTATCGTTAGCAAAGGCATATGAACTCATAATACCTTCTATTTGACCTTTACTTTCCATTAATGTTCCGGTAGACGATGCTGATACTTTAAACAATGCATGGACATCTTCTACGGTCATAACAACTTTATCGTAATTACTGAGGTCGAATTTTCTTAACCAATCACATATGGCTACCAAATCAATAGGACCAGTATTACCTCCTACTCTTGGAGTTTTTATATATGACAATACCCTACAAGTCTCGTCTATGGCAGCCCAAGCGCCTTCCATTCCCGGGTCTGCAGATATAAATAAAACGCTAGCCATTTTTGATTTTCTTTAGTTCTTCCTGTTCTTTTAAATCAACTTTCTCATTATGCTTCCTTATCCTTTCCTGGACAATCTTGATATATTGTTTATTTGGAATTTTCTTAAAATAAGGACATTTCCTTGAAGGAATAGGATTACAAGGTGTGTTGGTCAGTCCATTGGGACCAAAATGCCAACACATGTTACATCTTTCTTCTGCGTTCATATTAAAATCTTAAATATTTTTTCACATACATTTTCCTTAATAACACCAATAATTCCTCCTGATTCTTTACAAATCCCATATTTATAGAAAAAGTAAGTTGATGTTCCAACTCATATATTTCTTGAAGTTGCTCTTCGATAGCGTTTTGTCTTAACTCTTTTCCTGTTTTATTAAAAACAACCCACTGCATTGCAATAGCGGTTTTTCGATAATCAGAGTCAGGAAAAGAGGAAATAGCAGAGGATAATGTTAAATAATTATCACCAGCTTTATGCCTGTTTTTAACTAGTTCATCATAAACAAATTTAATAACACTAAGTTCAAACTTAGGAGAGATCCACATGGCGAACTTGATAAAGAGGTACGGACACATCCATACCTGATCCTTTGTTTTTCCTTTTGATGTATTCCTACCCTTTATAGCTTTAACTGATTGCAAATCAGTCATACCCCATTTCTGGGGTAGGGTATAATTACCTAAATCCCTTTCTAGTTCTTCTATAAATGAACGAACTTTTGATTGTGATATAAAATCAGAAACAGAATCTTTACAAGTTGGATGTTTTTTCTTCCATTGATAAAGCAAATGATTTCCATCAAAATATCCGTCATTTGTCCTTTGGAGAACCTCAAGATCTCCCATAGAACGTCTCATTACAACATTTGTTTTCATAACATTATAAATTAAATTGCCACTTCAAATTTCAACTGTTTTCCCGGCTCATAATTCCATACTTCGAAATCTTCCGGAGTAAAATCATAGAATCCTTTACCTTCCATTCTTGTCGAAATAGTAACCTGAGGTATTGGGAAGAAAGGAGGACGTCTTAAAAGCTCGTTAGCCTGCTCTTCGTGGCGGTCGTATAAATGACAGTCCTGAATAAAGTGGGTAAATATAGCTGGCTTTAACCCGGCGTCATGTGCGAACATCATCATCAAAGCAGCGTATTGTGCTGTGTTCCAGAGGTTTGCCGTTAAAAAATCTTGACTTCTCTGATATAATGTCATGTATAATTCATCGTTCTTAACCGACAAATTTATCTGGAAAGCACATTCTTGCAAAGGTTTTAATGCATTTGTTTCAGGTTCAAACATAGAAGCGATTATTCTACGCGAAGATTTATCATTCTTTAAAGACCAGAGAATAAAATCTGTTTGAGTTTTAAATCCATATTTACCATAATCTTCATCATAGTAATTACTTCCGTCAAACTCAGTATCTTCGTTTAACAATACAGGTCTTCTTATCATATCCCCGTAGCATCCGTCTATAACACTTTCCGGATTCAGATCAAATCTATAAACAAAACCATTTTCATCTTCTATATTAGGATGTATAACTTCTACAGAACCTGAATTAATTAATTCATCCAATATAACATTAAAAGTTTTTGGTATAGAATATTCTCTTCCCTTCTGAATCTTAATAATACCTTTATATCCCTTATATTTTAAATAAGAGGCTAATCCGCTTTTCGATATAAATAATCTATTGTCATATACAAACCAATCATTGTTAGTAAGACATTTATTTTCAGATGGTGTTAAAAGTGTACATGTTTCTGGTGAATAACAATTTGAATTATAATAATCTTTATCTATATTTAATAAAGATAAATACGATTTATTGTATCTCAAATTTTTCATAACCCATCTCAAAAAATTTTCACAAGAATGAAATTCTTCATCAACAAAAACATCATTATAATAAGGAGTTGTTTTATTGTAATAAGTATCATCATAACATCTATTAATCATAGAAGACCATACCCCTATCCATTTTCTATGATATTCTCCAAAAAAATCAACTATATCTTTAGAATATGAATTTCCACTATATCCAACACCACATAGACTTCTCTTATATCTATCTTTTATCTCTCCTTTTTTTATACACTCTCTACTGGTAACAATTTTATACCCTGTCTTTATAAATTGAATAAGAACAGAATTACACCCATTATCTTCTATTATATTAAAATCACCATCATTATTACTATGTCCTATATTGAAATTACCCTCTATTAAAGGTTCTATGAGTTCTTTTAAACTCGTATACTTCTCTTTTCTTACAGTCTTAACTTTAACTAATCTGTCAGAAGTTTTCATAGTAGACCACGGTTTCCATATATTTCCGACATCTTTTACTTTAGTACTACCTTTCTGGTATATTCCTAAAATTTCTTTGATAGCTCCTTTTAAATTCACCGGTCTAATAGAACCAAGAGGAAACCCCCGGCGCAAATCATACTGGTTACATACTTGCAATATGCGTTTAACCTTAACACCTGTACCATCATTGTACATAGGTCTCTTAACTTCCTCCCAAGGCTGTGACATTATGAGAGCAAGGTTTTCCTGGAAAATTTTATCAACTCTATTCATGTTTTTATAAATGATTATTGTTTGTTTTTATTTTCACAAAGATAAGTGTTTAAAAAGTTAAGTTGTATTTATATTTCACAAAACATACAAACGCAACAATGGCTGTCCGATGAATTTACACCGGATAGCCAACTTGGATTATTCCTTCAACTTATTTCACCCAAACATAATAGGCGGAAGCTTATATAGGGGATGGGGTATGGGGAGTGTGTCGTTACTTTGTTACCGTATGTTGTCGGTTGAATCTTGACTCCTTGACCCCCGGGGGAGATGGTATTACCCCTCTTTGTCGTCTATATAACCTTGCAGGAGGACCGGGGCGCCGCCGGACGCTTTGGAGTTCGCTCTCTTCTCCTCGCGTCTCTTTTCCATCTGGCGTCTTCTTTCCTCTTTTTCCAATCTGATTTGTTTTACCATCAATTCATATTCTGATTTTGTCTGTATGTTCTTCAGATACATGAAATATGGTGATGAAAGGAATACTCCTTGAAGATATGATATTATAGCCCCTGCCATATTTTTATCTTCAATAATATGGAGGTCTTTTTCTTTCAATAATGCCTTGATGTAATTTTTGACCGTAAATTCTCCAAATTCAGAAACCGGACCTTGTTTTCTAAGCTTGGTCCATGCGTAGTAAGATTTCGAGCATTGTTTCTTGAGTTTTTTCCATGCTTCCAGATAGGTTTTATTGTCTTTGTTTGCAATGTTTACAATAATACCTTCTATTACATTATAAATATCTTCTACGGTCATTCCTGACTTGTTCATGTATGAATTAAGCCTTTTCTCGATCATCTTTTTGATGTCCTCGAGCATGGCTGCTTTTTCAGCTTTGTTTTTAGCTCTAAGTTGCCCCGGGGTCATAGCATATTCGTTTTTGACTTTCCATGGGATTCTTGAAGCCGTCACTCCATTTTTGTGGTTTCGGATGAATACAGATTGCTTCAGCATGTCAGCAATCCATTTCAGGCTATCCTTGAACTGTTTTTTACAGTCTTTATCAGAATAGTCTATTACTTCTCCATGTTTGTTCACAAAGAAGAATTTGCCGTCTATACGGATTCTTTTTGCCGAGCCGACATAAAGGGTTTCGTCATCCTGTTTTACCAGAATAACGGAATCATCTTTTGGCTGTTTACCGCCATAGGTTTCTGTCCAGCACTCGTAAGTACTATTTCCTTTGTCGGTCCATACAATGAATTTAACAGGGATTTTACCAGCAGCCGCGCTGTTTAAACAATCTATTGCAAGACCGGCACTCTTGTCGATGTTGCGTAGAATGTTCTCTTCGTTAAAAGCTTCTTTGTTTCCAGATACAACTTGTTCTTTCAAGTTTTCTGGAAATTGATGAAAGATGGTATCCCACGAATTCTCGTATTTGGCGTAAAGATGTCCTGATTTTTTCAGCTTTTCATAATCTTTGGAGAATGTAGCGCTGTCAGGATTTTTCTTTAACTCCTTAAACGGTTTTGTGGTCGGTATAATACGTCTGATTCTTTTTCCGCCTTGGATGGTAAAAGAATCAGTTCCCTGTACAGATACAAGGAAAGAACCGCCATTTCTTTTCATCTTAAAGGCATGGCAGCCGTAGTTTTTATTACCGTTGATTTCGCTGTAAAATTCCCAGGCATTTTCTTCATCATCAAAACTGAATTCTGAGATATTTTCCTGAAAATCCACATCGCATCTTTCAATAATGCTTTTTTTCCAAGTGGCAGCGGTGCGTCTGGATCTAGCATTATTCAGTCCAAGCGTTGTCAATGACAGTTTTGACCCAAGCTCTCCTTTAATATCACTAGAACCGTTGCTTTTGAATGCTTTTGCTATAGGATCAATAGCTTCCGCCAACGAGTTAGTGTTTGTGTATTTGGATACCTTGTATAAATCAATAGCCGCCTTTGCCAAAGGAAGGACCTTAGCTATATTATGGACATTTTTAATGTCCTTTGTAGTTAATCGGAAATATATACCTTTATCCTTATTGAACGATACACCTTTACTCTCTTCTTCTTTCAGAGGAGTATCAGATACATAAAAAACAAGCGCCTCCCAGTATCCCCTAAGGGATTTGACTGCAAGGCACTTCCTTTTCTCGTCAAAAGAAAACAGGTTGTTGAAAGTATTGCGTTCGTTTTGAAACAAGTTCGCCATTTTTGAAGCATAGTTACGGCTAACACCATAAGACATGAATGCTCTACGAACCTTATCAAAAGTAGGAATACCTTCTATTTTGATATGGCTTATGTTATTATATTTTAGAAATATAGATATGCTAAGTGCAGGAATATAGATATTCTTATTCGACAATTCATCAAGATAGAACGCCGATTCGAATTCTTTTATTCCTATAGCAACTTCAGCTTTATTCATACGATTCTATTCTTATTAACTAAACCAATAAGTGCAAATGTATGACATATTATTCAAAAAACCAAGTGTTTTAACATTTGATTTTTATAGTGTTAAACTTTGGTAATTAAGGATTTATAAATCATAAATTCGTATATTTGTAAAAAATAAAATAGTTCGATGAAAAAGACTGATACTAAAAAAGTTAGTGATAAAGCTTATCGATTAATGGTGCCTTATGAGGATAGGGTTGATATGGCTAAGAAGATACTTCAAATGTATAATGGTTATCTTTTGGCTGTAAATGGAGAAGCTGTCATTGATAAAAGGCATCTTAGTTTGTTGGCGTATTATTTTGTTTTCGGTTATTCGGCTGAGACAAAGAAAAAATTCGCCCATTGTTTTTCAATAGACGATAAATATGTTTCGGTTCTTGATACTGAAATGAAGAAAAAAGGTATATTGGTAGACAGGGATGGTAGTTATAAAACCAGAGGTTTATCCAATGACCTAGAGAATATGAGACGGTTGTTTATACAGGAAAGTGAAGGAGATAAATGCGCTCTTGTCGCTTTGTTTTATAGGGATGGTTATAGCAATGTCTAAGAGGCGTTTGATATCATTTGAATCGGATATTGTTGATGATGTATACAAGAAACTTGGTGGTAAATACACAAAAGAGCAAATATCAGATGTATTTACTTCCAGTGTTGCGTATGTAAATAATATCTGCAGATTTACTGATTGTATGTCTGTTGTAATACCTTGGGTTGGGGAGGTTGTATGCAATAGAAAGGACATGGATAGGTATATAGGGAAGTTGAAGTATGAAGAGGAGAGACTGGGCGCCTTGGGGGATAGCTACCGGAAGGAGCGCCGGCTGGTGCTTGACAAATTGGACCAACTTTTCACTGTGGCGAAGGAGAAGGGTTTCCGTCCCGGAGATTATCACAACAAAGATTTGGTTGAGTCTTTTAGATATTTCCAAGGTAAAGATGGATTTGAATCTTTACAGGATTATCAGAATGAAGTTTTCTTTGAAAAAGAATAAGTGTTTACGATTTTAAAATATATAAGAAATGAAATTAATAAGTCAAACAAAGGTCATCTACGAAGCATTCAAAGATGATGTTATGGGTAATATACCTAAGAAAGAGAGTGAATGGCCGGACTGGTATGCAGAGAGGATGAATAAATGCAAGGAATGTAAATTCAATACAAAAAATATTCCTAATAGACTTCTTCCTGTCACCATGTGGGTGCCAAAAGCGATGAAGCAATATAGATGTGCTATATGTACTTGCTTCATTGATAAAAAGTGTTGGTCCAGGACAGAAATGTGCGGTCTTGGAGAAACCGATGCCCGCCCGGATTATTTGCCTAAATCTTATATTGAATCAGAGTCTCGGGAACCAAAATGGAACAGATTGGAAGTAATTACTTTGAAAGATGATGATTTTGATATAATTTCTTTGGAGCCGGAATTGTACAATGTAGGAATATCGGAAGATGGTCTTGATTTTAAGTTTGATTTGAAGCCGACAAAGAAAGGTGAAAAATTGGAGTTTAAATTTAGATTGTCTCCAAAACACGATATAGAATTTGGTCCTATAGTTGGAACTTGTTCTTGTACTTCCACAAAAATCGAAATGACGGCTGAAGGTTATATTGATGCCAATATGGTTATAAATACTGCTAATTTCGGTATTGGCAGATTCCGCAAGAATGCATATATGGATTATTCTGCAAAGGATGGTTCTTTTAAGAATAGGCGTATTGAATTTGTTTTTGAAGGTGATGTCTATGAGTAATGCAAGAAAGAAAAATATGCAAGTCGAAGATAAAAGAAAGGTTTGTTTGTTTTACTTGGAGAGGGCTTGCGTGGAATTCCCTAATTATAGATTAGGAGATATTCTTTATATGACATTAAGGAGACTCGCCAAAAAGAATAATGTTTCTTTGGGTTTTCTTAGAAGGTTGTCTGATGATGAAATATATAAAGAAATAGATTTTAATATTCAGAACGAAAAGGAGGATCGGTAATGAAAGAATTGGAAAAAAGAAGGATAATCAGAGATTATTTGAACGACAGTATTAGTTCTATGCGTGAAACGATAGACAGCATGACGACCAAAAGGTTGAATTTGGCTATGGATATTGTTGCTGACATCAAGTCTGTTGTCAGGGCTTATAGGAGCTCCAATACACTAGATAAGGAGTCTGCTTGCAAGATAGAGTTCGACAGTTTTTGCCTTTTATTGATGAATACGGATTTGATGAAAATCTACGGGGCTTATTATCATGCGATAGAAGAGTATTATAAATATTGCGATGATGATGAAGATAAAGAATTTTATATTTGGCATTTGACTACAAATGGTTACAAAAACGGAAAAATCAATTTGTCTGTAGATTCCAAATCTAGTCTTTCATTTATAGAAGGAAAAGAAGTATCAGATTATATCAATTCAAACTGTACCGAAGAAATAGGTTTTCTGTCTGAGGATGAGTGTGTAGAAAGACTTATTTCCTACTACGAAGACATTGAAGATTCGTTTGAAAAAATCAATGAGGAAGCTGAGGATTACGACGGACCTGTGCATCCTGATAAAATTTTTGATTTGTAATGGCTACCGTAGAAGACTATAATTATGTATCCAAAAAGCTCTCTATATTGAAAGAGCAGATGGATAGGGCTGAGCAATATCTTTCTGAAAATCCTTGGTATAATATAGAAGATGATACTAAAAGAGAAAAGGAATTTAGGTTTCAGAAGGATTTGACCGAAAGTCTTATGGGGTGGACAGAATCTTATATCAAGATGAGTGGTATAATGGATGTGTATAACAGGCTCGAGTTATCAAAGGGTAAGTCGGCTTTAAAGTCTGGTCAGGAGGTTTCCGGTATCCAGAGGTTTGTGAAAGAAAGGGCTAAGAAATCTTGATACTACAACCCGTCTTCCTACGGGAGGCGGGTTTTTTAAATTATTAAGCGATGAACTACAATAGCAAGGAATTTTATATAAATATGAAGGAGAAGGATATTCCTAAATGGGATCCTCTCTATACTTATGATGAGCAAGACGATGATGTTAAACAATTCTGGGATAACGAAGCACTGAAGCTTACAGAGGGTGTTACAATCAACGGGGTGTATATACATCCCTGGCTTTATTGGCATCTTAATTTCTGGCATATGATGTTGGATAAGGGTATGGATCGTGTTCCTGGGTTATCTAGCTTGCGAGATAATGAATGGTTCTTTGCTGAGATGTTACAGAGGGCTGAGGAGCAAAATAAGGCTATATTTATGTTTGGTACCAGACGTTTCGGTAAGGCTCTTCTCAACTCGGAAATTCTCTATATGGAGCAGGGAGAGAAGACGATAGGTGAGGCTTTGGTTGGAGACAAGATATATGATAATGCAGGGAATCTGACGGAGATAACCGGTGTATATCCTCAGGGTCGTGTGATGACTTATAAGGTGACGTTCGAGGACGGAAGGAACTGTATCTGCTGCGGGGACCACCTTTGGCGCGTCAAGAGGCTTGGTTCGTGGAAGGTTCTAAGTCTTAAATCCTTAATTGCTTCGAATTATAAAGAATGTAGCATCCAATTATGTGAGGCTATAGATTATCCTGATGCAAAATTACCAATAGCTCCAAATGCTTATGGTGCAATGATGGCCGCATATTTATCTGGAGACTCTAATGATATCGTCTTAAACAAGTCTATGAATCGTTTGTATATACGTTCATCAAGGAGGCAAAAGAAAATATTTGTTGAGTCTTTTATTAAGTATATGGGTAGCATTGTTACCAGTAATGAGAAATTCTATATCAAAAACATAGACTATACTATTCTGCATTTTGTCAAGCAAATGTTTTGGTCTTGCGGTTGGTATGCATCATTTAATGATGGTTTCCTGACTCTTTCTTCGACAAAAAAAGAGATAGCAATAACTTCTATAGAGATATATGGTAATCATGAAGCTACATGTATAACTGTATCGAATCAGTCTCGTTTATTCCTTACTACGAATTATATTGTGACTCATAACAGTGCTATTATGAGTTCCTTTTTAGCCAGAAACGCTACTATGACATATAACCTAACACATAATGTTATATGTGCATCTGCTGATGACTTGTTGACATTAACAGAGTATCTTGAGTTTGGATTGGATAATATGCATCCGTTCTTAAAGATTAACAGAACAGGTAACAACTGGGACAAGGAAGTTGTGTTAGGTACAAGAAATATCAGGAATGAACGTGATGTTCATGCTCGTATTCGAATAACCAATATCGACCAAGGTAAGACGGCAGCATCTTTGAAGACGGCCGGTGGCACACCGTTTACTTCTATATATGATGAGGTTGGCAAGTTTCCTTTTCTAAACGCTTATCTTGCTGGTAAGCCGGCGCATATGGCTAATGGTCGAATGAGGGGGATGATACTTGCCGCGGGTTGTTGTTGCGCAGGAACAGTTGTTTATAAAGCTAGCGGGGAACCTTGTTATATAGAAGATTTAAGACAGACGGATGGTATTATCGGTTATGATATAGAAACAGGTAAATTATCCATAGAAGATATAGAATGGATGAAACCGCCATCCTCGAAGCCATGTAGGAGGTTGGCTACAGCTATGGGTAGAATTATAGAGTGTAGTATTGATCATCCTATATTAGTTTTAGATTATTTTACACAAAAGCCTAAGTTCGTCCGTGCAGACAGAATTGTTCCCGGCGATGAGATATGCGTATCATCGGCGGCTGGTGGAAGAGTTTTAGGCGAAGAAGGCTTTCCTGTTGAATCGATTGATTTATATGAGAAGGGTATAATTATTGAGCCTATAGTTTCTAATATTAATATAGGTAATAAGCTTGTATATAATTTAACTGCTTCAAATACTCATACATATTTAGCTAATGGTATTATAACACATAATACTGGCGGTAATGTCGAGAAGTCGCAAGACGCCCAAAAAGTCATGAATAATCCAGCTAGTTATGGCTTTATGGTAATGGACTATGATTTACTCAACAAACGATGCGTTACCCCAACATGGCGTATATGTAAGTCTGGTTGCTTTGTTCCCGGGCAAATGTCGCATGCTTATCCCAAGGACAAAACAACCTTGGATAAGTATTTGGGTAAAGAAAACTCACCTATGCTGAAAAAGATTCCTATAAGTGTTACTAATTACGAAAGGAGTACGGCTAAGATAAAAGAGGATTTGGAGGGTTTTTCAAAGTCAGATAAGGAGTTGTTTATTCAGACAAAGATGGCATATCCTTTGACTATTGATGATTGTTTTTTGAATGCAGCAGTAAACAGGTTTCCTGTTGAAGATGCCACAATACATAAAAATAGGTTACTTGAACAGGGGCGCCCTGGTCAGCTTGTCGATGTTTTCCAGTTGGAAGGGAAAAAGATGGGTTGGAAACCGAGTGATAAGATGCTCGCTCCTTATCCTTTCAAAGGTGGTAATATTGATTGTCCTGTAGTTGTGTATGAGGAGCCGCCAAAGGAAGGTGGTAACTTCGATGATTATGTTTATGTGTCTGGTTGTTTGCCTCCTGGAGAAGTCATTCTTACAGATAACGGATGGAAACCAGTTGAAGAGGTGGGTCTCAATGATAGATTAGTTGATAGAGAGGGTAATTATGTCAAGATTCATGAGTTAATGAATTTTGATAAGGATAATACTCCTCTGTATAGTATTGGATTAAAAGGAACTTATAGAAATACAAGAGTAACAGAAGAGCATCCGGTTTATGTAAGCGATGATATAAGTATTCATGGGTATGCGTTAGATGAGAAACGGTTTAATTTTAGGTACTTAGTGGCTAAGGATGTTAAGCCTAAAATGTGGACTATGTTTCCTAATATTTATACTAAGGTTTCCATGGATGAATCAAAGATGGGCGGATTTAAAAATTCCATAGAGTTGTGGTGGCTTATTGGTTTATGGTACGGCGATGGCTATATTTGTGAAAATACAATAACATATTGTATAAATAGCAAGGAAGATTATGTCATTGAACGAATAAAGAAAAGTGTTGGTATATTATTTGGAGAAAAGAGTGTTAATTTAAGGAGGAGGACTGGATGTTTTGAAGTTTCTTTTAATGATAAAGTTTTTTCTGATTGGATAAATTCTAATTTTGGAAAGTATGCGGATGGTAAGTATATCCCGGAATGGGTGAAATATTTGCCTAAAGAGTACAAGTTGTCGCTTATTCAGGGTTATCTTGATTCTGATGGTTCTGTTACTATTCATACAAAGGGTTATGTCTATATGGAATTTGTTAGTATAAATTTAGCTTTACTAGAAGATATACAGCATATTCTATTTTCTTTAGGCATAATAGGTTGTATAACTATGTTAAGGGATAGAAAAGAGCGTTTTCTTCCAGGAGCAAAAAAAATATCAATAACAAAGTCTTGTTATCATTTAAGGATTGGCAATTATTATTCTATAATGTTTAGAGACATGGTTGCTGGTTTATCAGAAAATTACATCTATGGGAAATTATCCAAAATTGGATTAGGTGGTAAAAAGCCTAAAAGAAAGAATGTGGGTATGTTTTTCAGTAAGGATAATAGTAAAATTTTTATCCAGATTGACAAAGTTGAGATGTCTTTGTATTCTGGTAAAGTTTATAATTATCATTGTGAAAATAATAACTATTGCTGTAAGAATATCAATTTACACAATTGTGACCCGTATAAACAGGATAAGGCTAATACAGAGTCACTTGGCGCTTTATATATATTGAAAAGATACGTTACAATAAATGATCCTTTTGCTTATAGGATAGTTGCGAGTTATGTTTCAAGACCTCCGAAATCTGATGATTTTTGCAGAACTTGTGAGATACTTATAGAAGGCTATGGCGCAAAGTGTTTGATGGAAAATGCCGACCGAATGTTTGAGCTTTATCTAGCCAGACGCAATAAAGAAATGCTTTTGCTGGAAGACGGAGAAAAGGTTGCTAGTAAAATTATCAGACCAGGAGCAAGACAGAATAACAGATTAGGACTTTCCCCCACAGTACCGAATCAAAGAATGTTGTATAATGCCGTTCTCCAGTATTGCTGGGAGGAGGTTGTCGTAGGTTTTGACGAAGATGGCAACGAAATAAAACAAAAGGGTATATATCGAATAGACGATATCGAGCTTCTAGAAGAAATGATTGCATTTGGTCCGGGGGTTAATACCGACCGTATTGTGGCGTTTGGACATGCTCTTCTTTTGGCTAAATATTATGACGATATGAATTTTATGCCTAAGTCTACAACTGAGAAGATGAATCAGGAAAAAGTAGCAGTCAGGAAGCTTAATCAGTATAAGGGGTTTGTTTTGCGTAGACATAATCCTTTCAAAATGCGTATGTAGTCGTATTTTCCTTATCTTTGTGAAAAACAAGTTTTTTAATGGAAAGTTTTAACAGAAATCAGGCTTGGCCGTATAGTGGCTCTTTTACCGGCTTACCGGTTCAAGCCATTCCAACAAAGAATAAGACAAGGGAATGGTTTAAAGCTACGATGGATGTTCTTGAAGATATTGGTTTGAAACAGATGGATGAAAATCAAAAATACAAAGACTTCTATCGTATGAAAGACGGGAAGCTTTCGTATATGGAGATTAAGGATTTAATTCCATATATGAAGGATATTCAGGCTATAATGGATAAGATAGAGCTTCCGTCTTATTTGAAACATTATGATATCATAGGTACTATTGTTAATGCTTTTTGTGGTTGGTTTGATAATATATCGGATAAGTATAATGTTGTAGGTCTTGACGAGACTGAAATGAATCAGTATACTTTTGTGAAAGAGAATCTTTTGCATCGTTATATACAGGAGGTTTTTGATAAAACACTTGAGCAAGAGTTATTGAAAAGAGGTCTTGATGTTAATTATAATAACTTTACATCAGAAGAGGAAAGACAGGCTTATGTTGAGAGGGTGCAGCAAGAGAAGGTCTCTATGACTCCGCCGGAGATAGAGAAGTTCATGAATACCAAATGGCGGTCGGCTGAGGTTATGTGGGGTTCTCATACTCTGGAAAGTGATAGGGGACGTTTTTATATGGATGAAATTGATAAGGAGAATTTCATAGATTATCTTCTTACTGGTAAATGTTTCCGAAATATGCATATCGGTCATGACTATTATAAACCAGAAAGATGGTCTCCTTTAAATACGTTTTATTCAAAGACATTAGACAGCAAATATCCTCAGTATGGAGATTATATAGGTAGAGTTCATTATTATTCAGCTTCTGCAATTATATCTAGATGGGGGCATTTATTGACGGCTAAAGAGAAACAAAAGCTTGTAGGAGGTTTTGAGAGTGTTGTCGGTAGTTATTATGGTGGAGCCAATGGCGGTCAAACCAGTTTGACAAAAGCCGGAAGTGTTGGTATGGTCTATAAGAATCAGGTTATACCATTTAAAGGCTATCATGATTATGCTTCTATTAGGCAGTTTGAAAGAGAAACCGGTGTCCCGCAAGGTGTTTATCATGGAGTAGATTCTACTGGTAATAAATATTCTGTAGAAAGGTTTATGCCAGATATAGAAAAAGGAAATTATCAGAACAGGGCCAATATGCTCACAGATGAAAAAGTACGTTCAGACCTATATCAGGTGACTGAAGCGTATTGGGTTTCACCTATGCAGATATATGTTGTTACTTACCAATCTCCTACTGGTCTGGTTACACAAAAAATAGTAACAGACGAACTTCTTCAAGATTTCTTAAAAGAAAATGGTATTAAGAAAATTACCAGAACTATGAAGAAAGGAACTGAGGAGCCGGAGGTGAATACATATTTTGTTGATTATGTACCACAGGTTCGATATGGTATAAAGATTTCAGGCGGTAATTTGGCTCAAGATAATCTTTACCTCGACGGTGAGCCGATAGCTCATCAGGTTAAAGGAGATAGTAATATCTATGATTTCTGTCTGCCTGTTGCCGGTTATGTTGGAACTTCTTTGTGTGCTAAAATACAACCTTATCAAGTATTTTTTAATTATGCTATCAACCAGATATCAAATATACTTGAGAAGGAAATTGGTATGTTCTTTTTGGCTGATGTCAACTTTATCCCAAGTGAATATAAGAATCTTGGTGAAGATTTGACAGATGTTTTACAGAACCTTATGGATGTCGCTAAGGCAACCGGCATACTTGTTACAGATACATCTTCACAGAATACGAGAGGTGGAGTTCCTTTTAATCAGTTTTCAGCTTATGACTTATCTCAGACTAATCAGTTAAGGTCTCGAATGGAATTGGCAGAGTGGGCTAAGAACAAGTGTTATGAGATGGTCGGTATAACGGCTCAGTCTATTATGGGTCCAAATAAATATGAGACAGCGACAGGTGTACAGCAGGGTGCTACGGCTACCATGGTTCAGACTCATACTTATTTTGAAGAGTTTGATTCATTCAAAAGGAAGGCTTTGGACATACATTTGTCGGTAGCTCAGAAATGTCAGGCTACTGGTAAGGATATTTCTGTTATGTATACTAAGAGCGATTTGACAAGAGCTTATTTGAAGATAAGTTCAGATGGGTTGAGTTTAAGGAATCTTGGTGTACAACCTATTATCAATTCCAAGAAGAGAGAAGAGTTGGAGAGATTCAAAGCTTATCTGTTACAGATTAATACTGCTGGTGGTGACATTTATGATTTGGCTTCAATCTTTACTGCAGATTCTATGGTTGAACTTATGCAGCTTGCAAGGAATTCAAGAAAGTATGCAGAGGAGCAAGCTCAGAAGGCTCAGCAGAATCAGATGCAGCTTAACCAACAGAATATCCAGGCGGAAAAAGAAGCTAAGGCTCTTGAATATCAGCATAAGGAGAGAATAGAGAACATAAAAGGCCAGTATGATTTAGCTAAGGAACGATTACAGGTAGAAGGTCAATTGGCTTCTATTCCTTCTGATAATTCATATTTGGATGTAATGTCTAAGGATGCTGATAGAGCTTTGAAGGAAATGGAGTTAGAGAACAAACAAGCTCTAGAAATGAAAAAGCTCGATAATGCTAGGGAGTCTGAAAATAATCAGTTATCTTTAAAAATGAAAGAGTTAGACCTTAGAGCTAAGGAGCTTAAACAACGTATACAGGAAGATGCGACTAAGAGATATGTGGCTGGTGTAAACAAGAATTAAATAATTAATAATTTCTTAATCTGTAGATTTGAAAATTATTAATTATTTCAATGTTTATGTTATGTATATTGGTTGCATTAATTATTATCAAAACAATGATATTATTAATATACAATTATTTAATTTTGTTCAGGAGGGTTATATATGAAAGGAGAAGGAAATGGAATAGTGAGTTTAGAAAACATGTTTACTATTACACCGGAAGGTCCAGTTTACAACAGAGAGGATGATATTATTCCGACAAGTAAATCTGATGTAAACAAGCAGACAGATGATAATAAAGATGGGGAAGGTGATAATGAACCTGGCTTGGGTGATAATGGCGGCGAGGGTGCTACCGGCGGCGAGGGAGAAAGCCCGGCGTCTGGTGAAGAGGGTAATCAAAATCCTTCTGGAACTGAGGGCGACAAAAAGGCATTATATATCGATGTCCTTAAAGCATTATCCAACAAAGGTATCATACCTCCATTAGAAGAGATTATCTTTTCGGATGGTAAAGATGGTGAGGTTAATGTTGTTGATATGTTGATTCCGGATTCTGATACTTTTGGTAATATCCTTGCATCTGTAATGGATATCCAAAAACAGGAATTGATGCAGAACAAGATTGATGTAACATCTGTCTCAGAACTTACCAGAAAGCTTATTGAAGCCGAAAAACAGGGTGTTAATATAGTAGAGATACTAAAGCAATATGATAAAACAAATGCTCCTTTGGAAAATCTGAATATGGATGAAAAGAAGGATCAGCTGAAAGTTATCAGAGCTTATATAAACTCACTGAATTTACCTAAGGATGAGTCCGAGGAGTTTTATAACAGCATTATCGAGAGAGGTGATGATTATATAGAAGCTAAGGCTTTGAGATATAAAACTGAACTTGATAAGCAGATGGATACTCTTATTCAGGAGAGAACGAGAGCTGTCAAAGAAAAGAGAGAAAAGGATGCTGAAGAGTTGCGTAGATTCAAAAAAGAATTGAAAGCGTCTATTCAGAATAAATATCAGCTTAACGAGTCTATGGTCACTAAGGTTATGGATTTCTTGTTTAAGCCGTCAAAGACAAATCCTAATTTTTCTGAGGCGAATGAAAGGATTAAGAGTATGTTGACAGATCCAGAGTCCGCGCCAGATTTGCTTATGTTCCTTATGAATCCGGAAGAATTCATAAAACAGAAGTCAAACAAGGCATTGATGAAAGAAAACAAGCGTATATATACGATGATTTCTACAACTACAAAAGATCGAAGGACTGCTCCTGTGGATGATAGAGGTAATGACGTTAACGGAAAAGAGTTTGAAGAAATAGAATTGAAGAGTAATATTTAAAAAAGATTTTTATGGCTAAATTACTTACAGTTAATTTCCCTGCCACAATGAATGGCGATACAGTTATTGGCTATACTGATGCTAAGACTATTAGGGAGAGTTTGGTAGAGCATGATCTGTCTTCTTTGGAAAGTTGGTATTTTGAAGATCCTGATAGAAACCATTTGGGAATGTTGGAGCTTTTTGCTAACATTACCAATTATCCGCTTCCTATGTATTTAGGAATGATTAGGCAGGATGCTACAATTACAGTGAATGGTGCGAATGGTACATTTAGGTATGATTTGCCAGTAGCTAATACAGTTGAAGTTGTTACAGTCGAAGACACATCTGTTAAGTATGATAGACCGGGTATCGATGAAAGTTTGTTTGAAATTGTTCTGAACGCTCAGTTTACACAGGGTGATATCTTGACTTACGACGTTATCGACGGCTGCCAGCTTATGATTGCTAATGAAATGGAGCCTCGTCAGGAAGGTGAAAACTGGAGATATTGGTGTCGTTTGTTCGGTCGTTCTCGTGCTAAATATTTCCCGAAAGACAAACTTCGTGCTGGTATTAAGTATTTCAAGGTTTCTAATGCGCTTGGTGAATTCTCTACTCAATTCTCTAAGGTTGGTGGTGCTTCAAGAGCTGGTTCGATGACTTGTGAATTCCAGTTGGCAGGACATCGTGGCGTTGAAGGCGAAACAACAATGTATGCTGGTATGAAGAGCATGGGTTGGGCTGACCGTGGTACTCAGAATTTCTTGGAAAAAGCATATGCACAAGTTAAGAGATTGTCTGACGTCCGTGGTGGTGATGCAAGCTATGCAATTATCGGTTCTCGTGTTCCTGGAACAAATATGATCGATATGCGTACAGCTCGTGTTGCATCTACAGTATCTTTGTTCTGTTTGGCTGAATTGGCTAAGATGGAAGCATACGAATTGATGTTTATGCGCGGTGGTCGAGTAAAGACACATAATGGCGTTTTGGTTAAGAACGAAGGTTTGTATCACCAATTGCGTCGTGGTTTTACTATTACATATTCACGTCCGGGCGGTATCCGTCAAGACCACTTCCGTGCGGCTGCTGACTACATTTATCGTGGAAGAACTGATATGCCTATCGAAAACCGGGTAATGAAGTTCAAAGTCGGTGCTATGGCATATAAGAATATTACAGAAATCTTCCGTGATGAATTCAATGCTCAGTTGGGTGCAGTAGCTCATTTGATGGGTAGTGATAGAATTATCTCAAATCCTGTAACTGGTCCTAACAGTGCATTGGAATTGGGTACTATCAGTATTAAGTCTGTTGTTCTTCCTGGTATTGGTAAGGTTATCATTGAACATGAGCCATCATTGGATTATGTAGACATGGTTGATAGAAGCCAGTTGGTAGATGGTATGTATCCAATTACATCTTACTCATGTATTATGGAAGACTTGACTCAGGCTGAATGGTCTAACGCATTTGCCGGTATTCCAAATACATCTGAAGCTAAGATTGGTAACATTAATAGTAATGTATTCTATGTTAAGCCAGATGGAGGTTCAATGTGGTGGGGTTATGAACAGGGACGTTGGTCTTCTCGTGTTAATGCATCTGACATTGTTTCTTCTCATTCTCGTATGGCAGAACAGTTCTGGTGTCATTCTATCTCAGCTTGTTGGGTTAAGGATGCAAGTAAGTTTGTTACTATTGAATTGTTGAGAAGTTCATTGTAATTCCGATTGATATTTGTAAAAAAATAAGTATATTGGTGGGTGATTTCACTCACCAATATTTTTAAAAATAAAAAGGATAATGGGAAAAAGGGAAAATGAAAAAGAACTACTTGCGGAAGTAAGTGGTATGAAGATTTACAGTAATTCTGTTTATGTGGTAACTGGTAAATCTGATGAAGGTGCGCCAACAGGGTTTCAGGAAATGGGTATTGCCAAAGCTCCATTCCCGGGTAACAAAGGGGTTGTACAGTGTAGTTGGGATAAGTATTTGAGGGTTTACGATACTGGATTTTTTGAAAGTTCCATGTGTTATAAATCCATGACTAAGGATGAGGCGAAACTCGAGGTTCGGAGAAGAATCAAAAATATCAAAGACCTTTATGAGCGCTCAACAGGAAATGATTTGGACCAGAGGAATTTTGATTTCTGGGATTCATTAACGGTGTCTGTGTATGACGGAAGGATGTTTTACACTAATGATATTTCGGATTTGTTTGATTTGTATATAGCCCTTCAGTCTAAAGGGTTAACGCCAAAATCCGAAGATGGTAATCCTGATTTCCAGAATTCTATGTATTGTGTAGAAGATAAGACAACTGCGGTTGATATCAAGAAACAAAGACAGATTGATAAGACTGAAATTATCTATAAGTTTATGTCTTCATTCTCAAGGAAGGATGATGAGAGACAGTCTATCATAGACCTTCTTATATATTTGGATATTATTCAATCTGCTCAGATGGATGATTCTATGATCAGGTATATGTTTACTACTTGGCTGGAATCTAAGAATACAAATATTGATTTGTATAAAGAGGCTTATGATACTTATATTACCGGTAATAAGGATGCGGATGAAAGTGTTAAGGATGTGATTAAGTATCATAGAATGATAAAAGAACTTGCTTATGCCGGAGAGGTTAAGATGAATAGTTCTGGGGTCACTATTGATTCCACTGTTCTTGGTCCTGATTTTATTTCGTCTGCCCATAACCTTGCAATTAATAATGACCTTATTGAAGTTAGGGCGTCCCTGCTGGAAAAATATAACGAATGGAAAGATAAACAGAAGAAAAAATAATTGATTATGAAAATAGTTGATTGTTATTTGAGTGCTTTACAAAAAGCAGAAGAAAATGCAACCAACGGAGGTATAAAGTTGGACAAGGCGAGATTTATTCAGTTGTTTAATGCTGAACAAGTTCGCCTTGTTCGTTATCTGACACAAAAGAAAAATAATGACATTATAAGGTATATCCAGAATTTATTGGTATATAATAAAGAGCTAGTAAAAGATGGTTTTACTGACAGTAAAAGCTCTTTGTTTATTTTGCCGGACGATTTCTTTGTATTCACCAATGTTGATGGTGTATTTTCTTTTAACGATTGTATTGCCAGTGATTTTGAACTCTGGGAGGCGAAGAATGAGAATGTTCATGAATTGCTTGCTGATGAATTTAATAGTCCTTCATTTATTTATCGCGAGACGTTCTATACAATAGGACAAGAAGGTGTCAGGGTTTACAAGGATGGTTTCGAGGTTGACAAATTGTATTTGACTTACTACCGCTACCCGGCGGAGGTGGACATAGAGGGCTACATCAAGTCCGACAACACAGCATCTATCAACGTGGATCCAGAACTTGATGATAAGTTGGTAAATATTGTATTGAATATGGTTCAGAAGCAATTTTCGCTGAACGAAAGTGAATACAATAGATATCAGTTAGACTTGAATAATGTTATTTCAGATTTGTAAATTAATAATTCTTTTTGTGTAGATTATTAATTTATTAATCTCTAATTTATTTTTGTCAGGTCATTATTTGATTTTATTTTTGAAGTAGTTAAATTGAATTATAAATTAAAAAAGTAGTATTATGGCTATACATAAACCGTATGATCGCTACGTGGTGTGTCCACCACATGCAAAGTTAGCTGATGTAGGCTCTCTATTGCTGAAAGAAGGACAGATTGCAATTTACGACTTGCTTGGAGCACAGAGTAAAGATGGTATGGTCGCTCTGAAAGATTTCAAGGGTTGCCGTACAGATGAACAGAGATATGTTATCCGCATCGGACGTAACGAAATTGTACAGGATAGAGTATCTGACGATAAAGCATTCTCTACCCCTCCTTTTGCAATTGATGAAATCATTGATATCTATGCTTCGGCTCCTAAAGCAAAGGGTATTAAAGTTGATAAAGTTATCTTCGGTTATAATGGTGTTGATGATGAAACAGCGATTAAGGCGTCTAAAGGCGACAGAATTCCTGTTCATATCAAATTAACTGGACGTCCATTTGAACTGAGGGGCTATACAAATGGCGAAGTTATTATTGATGATTATATTACGTTCGACAGATGTCCGGGAATGGTTGATGCTTGTTCTGAATGTGATCCATGTGAAGCGGTAGATATTCTTCCTGCCGTATTGGAATTTATTGAACGAGTAAGCAATCAGCCTATTGCCGGTGGTGCTAAGGTCGGAGATTTTGTAAAAATTACTCCAATTCACAAATGTGAGACAGAATCTTCTGGTACACCAGTAGAAATACCTATGAATTTCTATTGCTTGGAAATGTGCGATACAGGTGACGCTTATGCTTTGGCTCAGTTGAAAGCTGCATATCCAGGATTGGATATTAAGCTTGTTGACAGACGTTTCTCTATCTCTAAGTATAAGGTTATGAAGGAGGGTGCTAAGCCAGCCGATTATGAGCAGAAACTTTCTTCTATCCTTAAAGGCTGTGAAGATTGCCCGGAAGGTTATACAGAGGTAGAAGGTGGTCATATCTATGTTGTAACATTGGAAGATGAAGGTGCGGATCAGACTGAAGCTATTAAAGAGTTAGCTAATGCTATTCAATCTTCTGCAAAGAAAGCTGCAGCACAGAACGACGGAATTGGTATGTATACAGTAGCTACTACAGCTAAGTTGAAGAAGAGTGAAATTGATACATTTATTGAATCTCATCCAACAGCTAAAGTTACTTATATTTCCAAGACACAGGATATGTGTTCTAACCCAACCGTAACAACTCATACATGGACAGCTTGTGGTTCTTGCAATGTTTCTAAGGAAGCATACATGATTACACTGCCTGATGATGGATGTGGTAATAGTCAGTTGGAAGTTTTGAAGGCTGCATATCCTTATTTGACTATCGAAGATTACGGAACTCCGGGTGGTTGCCAGCATAGCTTTAAAACTACTGTTGTAACTAACATGGTTTGCGAAGAATGCGACGAAATCTTTAAGGATTTCTATAAGAACTCTGTTGCACCGGAGCCATTTATGGGCAGAAATTGGGAAAAGCTTGGACTTGTAGATAGCGATAATGCTGTTATTGCTGATCCTCTTCCTAAGAACTGTAAGTGTGGTGTAATGTTCGAAGGTATTGATTACATGGTGTTACCAAGTGATTGTCTTGTAGATTTGATTACATTCGAAGAAGGTTCTGTTAAGATCGCTGTTAGTGGTGGTTATCCAGACGAACAGAGAGAAGGTATTTCTACTTACTATGATCCAATCCATACAGAGTATATTTCTCATTGGGCTCCAAGAACTCATTTGGGTGCAAATCTTCTTGACCACGAAAGAGAATCTAGAAGATTCTTTGATATGAGAAGTACACATCGAGTATTGATGGAAAGAGTATTTACAAATGAGGAAACACGCTTGGATTTCATGACTCAGTATGCTGATTACAGCTTGACATTGAGTCCGGCAAAATATTCTAATGGCTTTGGTCGAAGAATGAATGATCATATCACAATTCATTTCTATGTTCCTTATGGTGCTCATGAAGGAATTCAGGAAATGATGGATATGCTTGCAGCATCGGCGAATATTAAGCCATGTAAAATTTAATCCTTCTTTTTTCCAATATATCCAAACGAGGATGGGGATGTATCCTCATCCTCTTTTTTTTAATATATAAATGTATGAATGCAGTAAAAGAAATAGCAGGAGTTTTTTTAAGAGGTCTTGAAAATCTCGTTTTAATGATAGGTAAATTTGGTGCTTTTAAGCCTATTGATGACAGTAAATCTGGTGTGAAGATAGGTGATAAAATTTATCAGGTTGTAGTGTCTCTTAATGGTTGTTATTGGTATCTTGATGATAACGGCAAGAAGCACCCAGTAGCAGAAATTCCTAATAAGGAATTTGAGTGGACAAATATAGCTGAGAAGGTAATCAAGGATTTTAGAACTTGTTATAGAACTCTTGGCGGTAAAGTAGAAGTATGGAGTTGGTATTTGCTTAACGACCAGATGGACCCATTGAAAGAACAACATTGGATTACCGACAGTTTGGATATGGATTATCCTGTAGGCACATTGTTAACAAAGATACCAGAAGATTGGGTTATGATAGATTGTGATTTTCCTGATATGACTGAAAGGGATATTACATTTATCAAAAGATGTTATAAAACTCCTAATGGTAAGGTTGAAATTGAAGGGCTTGAATCTATTGATGATAAAAATAATGTAAGGGAATCTATTTACCGTGTTCTTCAAAGTACGGATGTTAATTTCCCGGCTGGTTATGAGTTTAGGTTTGTTCCAGCGGATTGGGTTAGAATGGTCTGCGATTTTCCGGATATGACCGAAAGGGATGTTACTTATATCCTGGAATGTTTTACAACGCCAAAGGGTAAAGTTCAGGTTGAAGGTCTTGAGGCTATTGATAATATTCTTGGTGTAAGGAAGTCTACTTATTCAGTTATACAGTCAACTGATGAGGATATAGTCGTAGGTTCTAAATACGAAACAATTCCGGAAGAATGGATTAGAATGGTTTGTGATTTCCCTGACATGACTGGTAGAGATATTATTGATGTAAACGAGTGTTATTCTACTGGAAATGGAAAGGTTGAAATTAAGGGTTATCAGGCTGTTGATGCGGTTCTTGGAGTAAGAGAACAGTATTACTTTATTGTAAATACAACTGATGCTAATTATCCTCAGTGGACAAAGATTGAAAGGATTCCAAACGAATGGCAGAAGACTGTATGTGATTTTGCAGATATGACTGATCGTCATGCGGTAAAGGTTGACGAGTGTTATCTTACTGATGGTGGTAAGGTTCATTTAATTGGTTATAGAGCTCTTGATAGCGTTTTGGGTGTTAGGGCAGAATATCTTATCGTTTCGGAAACGACCGATGAATCCGTAGAAAGAAATACTATTTATACTTCTGTGCCGGAAGGATGGGAAAGGGTTGTATGCGATTTTCCTGATGCTACAACAGCGGATACTGAAGTTGTGACAAATTGTTACAAGACAGAAGGCGGTAAGGTTCAGCTTAGAACTTATATGACTCTTGATGGAAATGGTAAACTTAGAGAGTCAAGACACGTTGTAATGAGGACTACGGATAACCAGTACAAGATAGGTGCAGAGATAGAAGAAATTCCTAATATTTGGGTTTTGACTGAATGTGATTTCGCTTCAGCTACTCAAAGACATGTTGTGCCTATTGTTGGTTGTTATAACACCGGTGCCGGCAAAATTAGTGTAGAGGGATATTCTGTTATAGATAATAGTCTTGATAAGGATGAATTTTATATAAGGGTTGTTGAAAGTACTGACGCTGATGTGCCTGTTGGCTCTGAATTCGACTCTATTGATGAATCCTGGTCAAGAGCAGTCTGTGATTTTGCTTCGACTTCACAAAGGCATATTGTTCCTATTGTTGGTTGCTATGATACCGGAGCAGGTAAAATCAGAGTAGAAGGTTACTCTGTTCTTAATAATACTCTTGGTGAAGATGTGTTTTATTTAAGGGTAGCCGAGAGTACTGACAAAAACATACCTGTTGGTTCAGCTTTTGATTCTATCAGTGAGTCTTGGACAAGGACGGTTTGTGATTTCGCAGATTTGAGTACATCTGATGTAAAAGAAGGTTCGGTTTGTTATGATTCCGGTGCTGGTACTGTAGGTGTAAGGTATGTTATTGTGTATGATGGATTGGGTGGAATTAGGAAGGCTCAGTATATTGTATACAATAGTAGTGATGAAAATTACGCTATTGGTGATGTGTTGACAGTTATTCCAGAAGATTGGGTTGTTGTTGAATGTGATTTTTATTCTAAAACACAAAGGCATATATTACCTTTGAAAGAGTGTTATCATTCTGATGAAGGTGATATTTATATTGAGGGCGAGAGAATGTTTGACAACACAATGAAAGAAGTTGGCTTTAGGGCGTGGGTTGTCGAGAGTACGGCGGAGGCTTACCCTGCGGGCACAGCGCTTGACCAGATTCCTTCTGGAATGACAAAGGTTCCATGTTTATGTAAAACTTGTTGATTATGATAAAGGGTTGTAATGAATATTATATGATAGATGCCATTGTTAATGGCAATGTTATCAGGAAAAGGAAGTATCGTAAAGAAATGACTATGATCACTTCTAAGTGGTATGATTATAATGAACAAGAAATAACAGATCCGGGCGAATTAGCCCGGGTTGAATCTCTTGCTACAAAACATGCCCGTGTTGATGCTTTTTATGACGATTATGCGGTATTTATGAATTCTGTTAATTATGTTACTTCATTGGAAGCTTTACCGATGGATAAACATATGATAGTAGTAGAATGGACGCCGGAAGAAGATCAGGGGTTCCTTTCAATGAAATTTCCAGAAAGTTTTGAAGGGGATTCTTATTATGTTGTAGTAATAAATACTGGAACAAAGACATCTACTATATATGCCCCACAAAATGAAGAATCTAAGGATGAGGTACGTGCGGAAGATTTATATGTAAATATAGGTGGCTCTTATGTAAGCATGTCTCCTAAATCTGTTGAACGTGCCAGAGTTACTTTTAGAAATGGGAAATGGTATTGGGAGATGTATCCTAAGCCTTCTGTTTCTACTGGTGGAGGTGTTCAAATCGGGGATGTGGATTATCTTGTCTTTAGGTATTTGTGGGAGTCATCTTCCGGCAGGGATTTGGACACAATGACCGAATTGGTTAATAGTAACATTCCGGGTGTTGATAATCAGGGTGTAGGTTTTAATGGACCTGGTAATGACGATTCAGTGGTGTCTTCTATCTTAAAATGGGGTGGAGACAATACAGGTAGTGGAAAAGAATGTGTTTGGATGTCCGTCAAAGAACTTAAGGATAAATATGGAGATATTCTTCCTGTAGAAACATTTTTTATGGCTTACGCTACATGGTATGGTGAAAGAGGTGATGGAAAATGTTCTTTTGAGTTAAGGGCTTACAAAGGTGGTACGATGTCTCAAGATGGGTATAATTTTGTTAATACCGGTGGTGAGACAGTATATCAGAACACTCACGATTTTATTTGTGATACAAGACAGGGTTCAAGTGATTACGAAAATCAGTATGCTCAGGTGGCTAAGATCGTATTCAACAAGACTACAAATAGTGTTTACATGTATGTAGGTGGGGGTATTGATGAAGAAGATAGATATGAGCAATTAGAGTTGAGTATAGAGGATATATTAAAAAGGTTATCTTCTGTTGAAAAATCTATATTAGGAATTAATGATACTATAGAGGGGTTATCAGAGGGTTTGTCAACTTTGGATGAAGCTGTAAAGTCTAATACCAAATCGATAGAAAATCTTGTTTCCGAAGTAGGTGATTTGGGCGATAGTATTGGCGCGGTTGATGAAAAATTGAATGGTACAATTAAAGATTTATCTGGTTTCAAAGAACAAACAAACGATCTTATTGAGCAAGCTTTATATGTAACATTGGATCATGTGCCAACATCATCTGATTTGTCTTATACAAAGGGTGATAGAACGATAGATTTTGTTCCTGGTGCGATAGTTCGTTATGTTTATCCGGATACTGGAGATTTTGTTTTCTATAAGCTTGTTGAGGTTTCTGAAGATGTAGCAGATTGGTGCGTACTGGTTGACAGTAGGTTTGGTGATGTAAATCTGGAAACGGTTTATGATAAGAATTACGAAGTAGTTAACATTGTGTCTGGTTCAAGATTAACAGGTATTAAATCACTATCAGAAGATATTAAGTTTGTAAATAGTGCGGCAGGTAATGTAACTATTGTGTTTAACTCTTCAGTATCAGCAGGAGTTAGTTCTTTGGATAGTATGCTTAAGGCGAATGAAGTTATCCTTACTCCGGGTTCGGCAGCATCTTTTACTAAGACGGGAGATAAGTATATGTTGACAGAATTGTTTGGTGTGACAATTTTCCCGGATTTAATAGATTCCGGTAGGGCTGGCACATGGGCTATGACTGTATCTCCGGCGGGTAAACCTGTGCTTATGGAAGTTGTGGATATTCGTAAATGGGATGAATCTATTGTTAAAGAAATGACTATAGATGAGTTAAACGAAAAGTTTCCTGATGTGCAAGTAGGTTTTACTGTGGTTTGTAAGACTATAGGAAAGGCTTATGAAATGGTTAATGGTTATAAGGAGTGGATATCCTATGATATCAGATCTTTAAGTTGATTGTTATGGCTTTTATATTATCTTACGGTAAAAATGGCATTGATGCAAATAAGGTAGAAGAAAATTCTTCTACCTTAAAAAATATTCATATTAACGATAGTATTTTCGTTTCTTATAATGATGAACCAAATACTGTCGTTTTTAGATTTAAGGGATTGTTGGGTATACCTGGCATAGATTATAAACATGATTCAACATCTATTCCGGATCCTTTATTAGGTAATGAAATAAACCAGAATTTAAAATTTTATTCAAAATATCCGGGTTATTGTAATGTCACATGGGATGATGGGGTAAAAGAGACTTATCCGTTTGTTAGGGATAAAAGTACAGGTTTTTATAAAATAATTTTTAGAGGTTTAGATATAGAATATCGAAAAAATCCAAATTCTCATCCTTGGTGGTTTCGTAAAGAGGATGGGAATGAATACATCCCTGTATCTCCTCATGTTTATACAGATGGTGATAAAGAAAAGATTAGAACTGTTGTTTTTGAATTCACTAATAAGATAGATGCTATATATACGGACAGGTCGACTCCTTATTCTTTTCCAGTTCTTAATATGCCAGATCTTAGAGTTTTGGTATCTAGTATGTATGAAGCGGAGGAATTTGATATTCCTTTTGATAGAATTGGAAGAAGTACCAATATAGAGCAATTGGAAATAAATGCAAATGGGAGACCTTTTGACAGACTTCCGGAAGCCCTTCTGTTATTGACTAAGTTAAAAAGATTATCTATATATAGGATGGTTAATTTTAGTGATACAGAAAATAGTGGTTTGCGTGATATTGCTAAATTAAAGAATCTAGAGCATTTAAATATAGCTGATAGTTATGTTCGTGTGTATCCTAGAGAGTTCTTGAATTTAACTAAGATGCATACTTTAGAGATGGATCCTTCCGCTTCTAACGCTAGTATTGATTATGTACAGGGTGAAAGTCCATCTTTTGAAGAAGTAGAACAAATTAGTCCTTCGTTAAGATCTATAAGATTTATGGGATCTTGGTATGGCGGTAATGACAAGTCTTGGCATGAAGGTATTCAGGGTAAAGGATTGGAAAATCTAACTAGTTTTACTTTCTCTGATTGTACTCCACCTTTAGATTATTTCCCTGAGTATATAAAAGAAATGAGAGGATTGCAATCTTTTGGTGGATTTCACATAGTTACGACTCAGGATAGAGCTAATCAATTTGTTGATACGTTTTATGATTATGTTACAAATTGGGAGCATATTACCATGTCGGGTACAGCTGGAGATGGTAATAGAAATCAGTTTTATAATCTTAGGGTTAGTATATATGCTTCAAGTTATCCACAGGATTATAGGCCGGCTGGAGTGGAACAGGCGCCAGCGGGTTTTGTATTGGGTTCTTCGAATGGTACACCTCAAACTCCTATGGAGAAAATTTATGTACTAAAAAATAACTACAAGCAAATATGGATTATTAAACCAGAATAATTATGGCTAGGAATTTATTAAAATATGATGGCTCTGTTAATAGAGTGACATGGTTTACTACTTGGGATTATTCTCTTAGAAATTATTATAACGATAATGTGGATTATATACCACAACCTATTAAAGGTTCTGATTTTAACTGTAATGTTGAATTTAGATCAAAACAACCTTGTATTGCTACTGTAGACTGGGGAGATGGAGTAGTTGAGCAATTTCCATTAGTGAAGCAAAGAGGGCAGAATTTTTATAGAATTATATTTAGGTCTTTGAATGTAGAATTTCGGAAAAATCCAAATTCTCATCCTTGGTGGTTTTATAAAGAGGATGGAAGCGAGTATATTCCTATTCCTCCTCATAATTATAAAGATGGTAGAAAGGACATCGAAAGACATGTTGTGGTTGAATTTTCTTCTGATATTTATTTCGCTAACGTCTCTACTACTCATATGACGCAGTTTCCGTTAGTTGAAATTCCATCTTTGACTGATTTTTTAATAAATGATACTAAGGGAATTTCAGATTTTCCAGAGGAAAAATTAGCTAAATCACCAAATCTCGTTAGATTAAAGGCTAATTATTTAGGTAAGGTTAAATTGCCTTATATATCAGACGCTATTATGAACAAAACAGAATTAACTTCTCTTGAGATAGTAGGTACTTACGACTTTTCTAATATTGAAACTTCTAATATTAGAAAAATCAATAAGTTAAAGAAGCTACAAACTTTAGATGTATCAAATACTGAGTTAAAAAGTTTTATTAAGGAATTTAATGACTTACCTTTATTAAAAACGCTTAGAATGAATTTATCTGGAGATGCATTAGAGGAATTAAATAAGCAGCCTTATTTTGATGAGGTAGACAAAATAAATCAATCTATAACTGTTTTGGATTTTTGTACTGGATGGCAAAGTGGATCCGCAAGAACAGAATGGCCTAATGGTATAAATGGAAAAGGAGTTGAGAATTTAACTTCGTTATCAGCTTTTCAGCAGAGAAATATAAGGGTTGATTCTTTGCCGGATTTTTTTAGAGAAATGAGGTCTTTAACTGCTTTTAGTTTTTATGATGCGTTAAGGACTCAAGATAGGGTTGATACATTTGTGAATACATTTTATGACTATGTTATCAATTGGGAACAAATAAGTATGTCTGAGACGGCGAGGGATAATAAGCGAAATCAATTTTATAATTTGAGTGTAGTTATATATTCTAAGGTATCTCCATATGACAAACGGCCTTCCGGGGTAGAACAGGCGTCGGCGGGCTTTGTGTTGGGTTCTTCGAACGGTACGCCTCAAACTCCTATGGAAAAGATATACGTCTTAAAGAACAATTATAAACAAAAATGGACTATTGCTCCCGAATAATTTATTATAAAATTGTTTTTTTTGGTGGATAATATTAATCTTTTATTTTTGTAAAAAAAGATTTTTATGAATTTACTAGATGCTAGCCCTTCGGTACTTGCTGTAATAGTTGTAGGAACAGTAGTCTGGAAAGTAATCCGATTTTTTCTGTATAGAGACACAGAAAGAAGAAAAGAAGAGATTCGAGTTAGAGACATTGAATCTGAGTCTTTAAGAAAACAGATGGATTGGATGCAGAAAAAGTATGATATTGTGAATAACGAGCTGGATAGTCTGTATGGTCGCTACCGTAAGCTAGAAGAAGAAAAAGTTGAAATGATAAAAGAAAACAATGAGCTTCATCTTGCTTTAAAGATAGCAGAATACGATAGATGCGAGAGACCGGATGATGAGTGTATAAAAAGGCTTCCAGCTCGTCAAAAGTGTAGGTTAAGAATGTTATTGAGTGGTCATTATGAAGATAAGATACTTGAAGAACAAGATGTTTTAGATATTGAGAATAAAGATGAGGATGTTGAATTTAGAGTACATAAAGTCCCTGATTAATGCTGATACTAGAGATAGTTCAAAAAGCTTTGCTCTTATTGTATCAACTGTAATAGGTGCTATAACTGGACTTACTGTTTGTTATTGTCTTATTTATGATGTTATGAAAAATGGTTATATTAAGACCGATTTAGAATCGCTTGGGATATTCCTTCTATGTGTGGGTGGATATATGATAGGTGGTGGTTTTAATAAAGCTGTTTATGATAATCGAAAAGAAAATAGGGGAGGAGTTTGTCAAAATGGAACAGATAAAAAGGAAAATTAATCTTATAGTAGTACATTGTTCTGCTACTAGAGAAGATAAGAATTACAGTCCTAAGCAATTGGAGAGAGAGCATAAAGCTCGTGGGTTTAATTCTGCCGGTTATAATTATTATATAACCAAAGATGGAGTTATTCATCCGATGCGTCCTCTTGATGTTATTCCGGCGCATGCTAAAGGCTATAATGCAAATAGTATTGGTGTGTGTTATGAAGGTGGAATAGACAAGAATGGCAAAGCGGCTGATACTCGAACGGAGCAACAGAAGGAATCTTTAATAGAGCTTCTTATGGCTCTTGTTACAGAATTTCCAGATGCAAAGATTTGCGGGCATAGGGATTTGTCTCCAGACCTTAATGGTGATGGGAAGATAACTTCTAATGAGTGGACAAAGATGTGTCCATGTTTTGATGCTATAGAAGAATATAAAAATATTTGACTTTTATGTTTTTAAGGTTAATGATTGTTTTGGTTGTTTCTATTTTAGTGTCCTCTTGCTCTACAAAGCGAGAGGCACTTTCTTATATCTATGATTCAGCCATAAACAGTAGTATAAATTCTATTGTTAGTGATAGAAAGAACTCAATGCTCAATGGTGTTGACATGTCTGTTCTAGAAGGGCGTATTGTATTAAATGAAATAGAATATGATACAAATAGTCCCATAGATTCTATTACTGGTAAACCAGTTGTTAAAACAGAAAGAAAAGTAGAGGTTTCTTTTAATGGTACAAGTAGTTCTGACATTAAAATAGATACCAATATTCAAAAGGATAGTATATCTAATGAGACTGAAACAGAAAATGTTTCAGTGGTGTTAGATGAGAATAAGGAAAGAGAGTCGGTGTCGTGGTTGTCTGAACTTAAGAGTGTGGGTATAGTGTTTTTATTGTTGACTGTTTTTGTTTTAATCTATCGTATTATTTCTCGTTATTACCACTCTAATTAATTATATTTGTGGAAAAATATTAATTATGAGATATATCGATATTCTTCCACAAATAAGACATGATATGTTTCTCGCTAGGGTAGTCATGTCAGACTACGAAACAGAGGAACAGATGGTAATAAGAATTACCGCCAGAAGGAATGACGGTATGTATGTTACCAAAACCGTAAAATATCCAGAGTTGGATGTTGAATATAACGGAGAAGTATTGATTTATTTCTTCGGTATGTCTAAGTCTTTGATTGCTCAAATCGTATCAGTAAGATTAAATGGTGTAGAGATTAGGGTTAATAGCACAGAGGTGACAGGAACTGATATTGTTGCCAGGTATGATGATTCTCTTACCAGAATTCCTTGGGCGGAAAACATGAATAATATAAAGCTTGATTTTGAAGTTGTAGATACGAAAAATCCAAAGACATTAAAAGTCTATGACACTTCTGAATGGGGGATATTATCTGAGCGTCCTGCTGTTATTGAAATTAAAACCCCAGATAAAGAAGATGTTTATGCTTATTATTTAGGAAAAAACAATCTTAATATTTTCACAAGCCTTACTCTTGGTTATAACTGTGAAGATTCTGATGTTACTTACAAGGATTTGCCGGATGGTGTTTATGATATAACTATAATTGGAAGTCCTTCTTCTTATAAATTTAATCGCAAATATTTGAAGACTGATTATATTCGCCTATCTTTGGATAAAGCATGGGTGAAGGCTGGTATTTTGTGTGATCATCGGGATGATGACATGTTAAGCAAAATCCAGGAAATCGAGTATGTTTTAGTGGCGGCAGAATCAAGTATGAGGCTTGGTCTTATAAATGATGCAAAAGAGCTTTTAAGGAAAGCTTACAGGTTACTGGACATACTTAATAAATGCGAAGGATGTCCTTGTCAATAATCTTTTAAATAATATACAAAAATGGGATGTAATTGTAATAAAAAAGCAAACAGTACCGTAGCCAAAGCAGCTCCGGCATCTGTAGGTACTCCTAAGGTTGGTAATGGTGCCGCTTGTCAGGAGAAGTACGATGAGCTTGCTCAGTTAGATAAAAAAGTAGTTTCATTGTATAAGAGATTTAAGTGGTCTCAGGTTGGTTACAAGTATGCAGAAATGCAGAAAGTCATTAGAGGTTGGATAGTTAATTTGAAAATTGAATGCCCTGATGAAGATGAATTGAAATCTTTTAAAGATTATATCAACAAAGAATATAGTAGGTATTTTTAATTTTAGCATATGGGGAGTACTCAACAGATTTTATTCCCTGAAGAATATCTATGTAGATGTGCCGATGAATTCATAAGCTGTAAGACGAAGCAGTATATGAATTATTACAAATATAAAGTTGGTTCTGAGCCTGATATTAAAATGATATTAAAGGTGGATAGGATAAGACGAATTATTTGTGATAATATCTGTGGTTTATCTGATTGCGAGTTGAATATTATAAGAGAAAAACTGAATAAATTGCTGATGGAATGAAACTGATGTATTATAACAAAGAATACAGAAAGGAGTTTAAGAAAACCGATTGTCCTGAGGATCTTGGGACAACAGAGGTTTTCGTCGTTCCAGAAGCTCAGTTCTGTTCTACGGAAAGTCAGGAAGCTGCTGATAAATTAGCTGCAGATTGGGCTGAAGTTGAAGGTCCGAAGTATGCTAATATTTATGGTGGATGTTGTAATGTTTATTATTCCAAGGGACAATTTGGCTATTTTTTTAAGGACGATTGTCCTGAGGGGTATGAACAGGAGGAGGCGACATACTACGAGATAGAAAAGGGGCGTGCGTGGTCTAGGGTGAGCGTTGAGGATGCCAACCGGAAGGCTGCGGAAATACTGAAGGTGGAGGGGCAGGCTGCTGCTAATTCCTCTGGAATATGTAAGCCGGTTTATTACAACGAAGAGCAAGGTATGTGGTTTACTAAAGATTGTGGAGAAGGATGGACTTCTCAACCAAAGTATAGAACAATAGCTGCTGGAGTTGTTAAGTCTTTTGTTAGTATCGAAGATGCAAACAATAAGGCTAAAGAGAAATTGGCGAAGGATGGACAGGAGTGGGTTGATTACAATATGAGATGCACTCCTATTAATGATTTTTGTTAATTAAGCATTGAATATGGGATATTGTAATACTTGTGAAGAAGATAGACCAGACGTATTCAGAAATGATAATTTTGAAGATCCGTGCTGTGATGCTAGAGAAGATAGCAATTGTCCTGTAGAAGAATCCTGTGCTTGCCCTTTACATTTAAATGGAGCATGTGTTCATTATACGGGCTGTAAAACATTTCTTTCTGTAATAAATCCGGGTGACACTTTTGATACGGTAGTAATGAAAATCGAAAGAATCTTTGAGATGATAAACAAAGAGTTTACTACTATGGAAGAAGAAATTCGGAATTTAAGAGAAGAGGTTAAAGAAATAAGAGACAATTATACAGGAAAGGAGGGTTGTGATGAATGGTAGAAATTGTGGCGGAGTGCATAGACCTCATGTAGATGAGACTCCTGTACCTTGTCCTAATGGTTATCATTCTACAAGTTGTATTTATGTAGATGATAATGTAGATACACGAGGATTAGGTTTAGAACAAAAGATATCATTATCGGAATTACTAAATTCTATGATATGTACAATTGAGGAACAAAGCAAGATTATTAACGAGTTAAAAAATAAATAATATGGGTTTTAAGAATAATTGCTGTAATCATCATGAAGATGATAATTGTAGAAAGCCCTCTTCGGGTATTGTGTACGATGGGGCTAGTATTCCGGAAGCTGGTGTTCGTCATGGAGATTCGCTTAATACAGTTATTGAGAATGTGGCTGCTTATGTAGCAAGATCTATTTCTGTAGCAGGGGCTGTGAGGGTAGAAAGTTTCAGAGGAACTAATTCTGTGAGATTGGAAAAGAATCCGGCAGAGATACTTATGGTTGTTTATTGCGGTGGTGTTCTTCCTGAAAATTATTATAGAGCTGAAGGTAGGACTATTAAGTTCTGTTCAGATTTTTGTCGGGGAGATGACTTTGCTGATGTACAGATTGTATATCGTGAAAAGAGTGATTCATCATATGGTTTTAATTGTTAATTGTAGAAGCTATGAACAGATGTAAAGGTTTTTTCTGCGGTTCAAACATAAAAGAAGGAACTATAACTTCTGATAAGTTAGACAAAGAATCATTTGTGGAATTTATCAGAGAGATTATAGAGGAGCAGAGTAAGGAAGATTGGTTCCAGGAAATTATTAAAGAGATAATATCTAATTCAGTAGATGAGGATTGGTTAAGAGAATTCTTTAAAGAGGTTCTTGAAAAATATTCTAAAGAAGACTGGTTTAAGGATATTATTTGCGGTCTTGGTTGTGTTGGTATTCCTGAGATTTTTGATGTTATACCAACTGATATAACATTTGCAGCAACAGGTGGAGAAAAATCTATTGAGATTGTCGTTGCTGATGATGCTGATTGGACTATAACTCTTTAATTTTGTTTTTATGGATAAGTTTAATAATATAGATTCCCTGGAATGGCTTTCTTCCGATAAGGAGGAAGGTACTGGACGCGGGTCGGTTGTTTTCTCTGCACCGTCTTGGACGGGACGAGAAGATAGGCTTGCGATAAGAGTTGTACGCTCTGGCAAGAGCATGAAGGCTGTATCTATTAAACAGCTTGGTGTTAAGATTAATGAGGTCTCTGAAGCTAGATTGGAGTTTCCTTTAGAAGGAGGTGATAAACAGGTAATGCTTAGGACTAATGCATCTTCAATTGATGCTTTAATCACATCTGAGGTGAATGTGAAAGGTCGTATAAAGGCTTTTACCACAGCTAATGGTTTATCTATTACAGTCAATGATGTAAAGCTTGGATATGGATTTCCGGGCGATCCTGGTCTGAATAGCGAATTTGAAGTTTCGCTTATAGTCTCCATGGGTGATAATACCCAAGGTTATGAAAAGAATGAGACTTTGACTGTCAACGGTAAAACGATTTCTCTGTATCAACCAGGTAAAATAGAGCATTATATTGCTCTTGATAAAGATTTCGTAGAAGCAGAAAATCAAGATTCTTTAGTTTCTGTCAATATAGAAAGTAATCTTGATGAATATGATATCGAAATTGTTGAATGTGATTCAGGGGAAGGTGGATCGTATATACATATTGATGAACCTGTTCTTGATTTCGGTCAGAATGGTGGAACTGATGTTTTTAATGTTGAAACTAATCCGAAAGATTTATCATGGAACATAAAATGAATTCAAATAAAGGATGTTGGGCTAGGATAGATAAAGACAAAGGGCATCTGAATACGACTTTAAATGTTTTCTTTGATGAGAACGAGACTGTTTATCCTAGGTCTGTCAAAATTAGAGTCTTTAATGAAGAAGAGGGTATTGAGAAGATTTTTACTTTGGTTCAAAAAAGAAGGGATAATATTTATTATGAAAATGGAGAGATATCTGCTGAATTTGAAAAACAGGGTTGTAATCCAGAAACAGAAAAAGGCGAAAAAGTTGTTTACACTGTTCCTGCCGGGAAATACATATCCAAGATAAGTCAAAAAGACGCTGATCGTCAAGCTGAAATGGATATTGAAGCTAATGGTCAAAACTATGCAAATAGCAATGGCGGATGTACGACTATATTGTGGTATAATAATGAACAGTCTAAGAGGTTTATAAAGAATGACTGTAATTCTGATACAGAACAAGGTTCAGAAGTTGCTTTTGTCGTGCCTGAAAGATCTTTCTCTTCAACTGTTTCGCAAGAGGATGCTGATAATAAAGCATTGGCTGAAATTGATAAGAGGGGACAGGATTATGCTAATGAAAATGGGGAGTGTTCTACTGTGAAATGGTATAATAGTGAAGCTTCTAAAGAATTTCAGCGTAACAATTGTGCTGTAACAGAAGAAGGTTCTAAAGTTATTTATACTGTTCCTGCCGGTAGGTATTCCTCTACAATAAGTCAGCAAGATGCTGATTTAAAGGCTCAGGAAGATATTAACAGTAATGGACAGGAATACGTTAATACTACAGGTATTTGTAGTACAATTATATGGTATAACCAAAGAAAGAGTAAAACTTTCCAAAAGAATGATTGTCCGGAAGGTCAGATAGGAGAGTCTTATGAGTATGTTGTAGAAGCCGGTAAATACAGTTCTGATATCAGTCAAGCAGACGCCGATCAAAAAGCGCTTGATGATATCAGTAAGAATGGTCAAGCTCAAGCTAACTTAAATGCTGGTTGTGTTAAAGATCCTAATTATTTTATTGGTGTTGCAAGTAAGGAATTTACTCGTAATAACTGTGAAGAACATTATCATGGTACCGAGGTTACGGTTACTCAAGATGATGTCGAAGGTGGTCCTTTTGTTTCAAGGACAAGTCAGGATGAGGCGAATGCTTTAGCTTTGGCGGCGATAAACGAACAAGGTCAAGCTATAGCTAATATAGAGGGAACTTGTATAGAAGATGAAAAGTGGGTAGGAAAATACAGTAAGGAATTCACTAAAAACAATTGTATTGAAAATGGTGTGGGTTCTAAAGTTACGATTGATCAAGACGATGTTACTGGAGGTCCGTTTATTTCGTATGAATCACAGAGTGCTGCAAATATGTTGGCTCGGGCGGCGGTTGAGGCTCAGGGGCAGGCTTTGGCTAATACTAAAGGAGAATGTACGTGGATTGGTAAGTATAGTGAGGAATTCCAGAAAAACGATTGTGAAAGACCTGGACTTGGTACTAAAGTCATAGTAACACAAGATCATGTTGTTGGTAGACCGTTTATTTCGCATATTTCTCAGGACGATGCTGACTCTAAAGCAGAAACCGCTGTAAAAGAACAAGGTCAGGCTATAGCTAATAGCCAGGGTGAATGTCTTGAAGGTATATTGTATATCGGGGAATATAGTAAAGAGTTTACACCTGAATGCGAAGAATGCCATCATGCAGATCCTGTACTTGTAGACCAGAATGACGTGGGTGGTCCATTTGCTTCATACGAATCCCAGGAAGATGCAAATAGAAAGGCTCAGGAGGCAGTAGAAGCATACGGTCAAGCTTTCGCTAACAAAAACGGAAATTGTGTCGAAGATAGTCGTGAGCCAGTATGGGAAAATGTTGCTCCGGAAGAGACCCGCTGTAATGAAGGTAAATCAGAGATCAAGCAGAAAGATACAAATCCATGTTCTTCCTCATATAATGAAGAGAGATGGGTTTTGGGTGGCGGAAGGACTTGTGAATGGACAGGTGTTTATTCTGAAACCTTTAAACGCAACAATTGCCCTGAACCTGATTCTGGTACAGAGGTTGAAGTTGACCAGGATGATGTAACGGGTGGTCCATTTATATCATGGGTATCACAAGACGATGCTAACAATAAGGCTAAAGAAGCTGTAAAAGCCCAAGGTCAAGGTGTGGCAAACAGTAAAGGCAAATGTCAGTTTGTCGGTAAATACAGCAAGAATTTTACTAAGAATAACTGTGGTACTTGTCAGCATGGTGTAGAGATGACTGTAACCCAAGATATGGTAGGAGGCCCTTTCTATTCTTTGATTTCGCAGGATGATGCGAATAGTAAGGCTAAAGAAGCGGTTGAATCACAAGGTCAGGTATATGTTAACAAGAACGGTTCTTGTGAATTGGATGACACTACTCCGCGATGGGAAGATGTTGTTCCGGAAGAACTTCGTTGTAATGAAGGTAGATCTGAGAAGAAACAGCAGGATAAGAATCCTTGTTCCGGTACTTACGAAGATTTCAGATGGGTTGCTGGAGGTGATAAGGTTTGTACATGGACTGGTACATACTCAAAACAGTTTACTAAACAGTGTGCTGATGGAGGCGTAGGTTCTAAAGTTACTATTGACCAGGATGATGTTACCGGCGGTCCGTTTACATCTACGGTGTCTCAGGCTGACGCCAACAATAAAGCTAAGGCGGCGGTTGAGGCTCAGGGACAGGCTTTGGCAAATTCTCGTGGAACTTGTACTTGGACTGGAACATATTCTAAATCATTCACAAAGAATGACTGTGGTACATGTAAGACAGGAAGTTCTGTTAATGTAAATCAAGATATGGTTGGTGGTCCATTTACATCTACTGTATCAAAAGCTGATGCTAACGCTAAAGCTCAAGCTGCTGTGGAAGAACAAGGTCAAGCTGTTGCTAATAAAAATGGTTCTTGCATTGATGCTGATAAGACTCCTAAATGGGTTGATACAGGCTCTACTCAATGTAGTGGATGTGATTCACAGAAACAGCAGAAGGATACTAATAAATGTTCGGACACTTATAATAATACAAGATGGATTAGTGGCGGCAGCAAGGATTGTTCAGAAAATGGTTCTTGGAGTAGTTGGGATTATTATTGTTCAGGATACGATCAATGGAGAAGGCGTTCTAACACATGTGGTGCCGAAGAAGATGAATTGTATGAAAGCAATTCTTATGATTGTGGTTATGACCCATGCGATCCAGAGTATCGTGCAACATCCGATTATAGATGTAGTAATGGAAAATCTCAAAGAAGATACCATAGTGGATGTTATGGTGATGATTGGAGAGATGAAGGATCGGCTTGTAAGGCTACGGTAAATTGTTCTGATAAGAATACGAGTGGTTCAGAAGGTAGTTGTACATGGAAGCAAACTTGTTCAGGAACTCAAACCGCATCTGGTTCTACTACATCGGAAGCTGAAAATGCTGCATACGCAAAATGTTCTTGTAGTAAAACTTATACAAGGTCATATGATAGAGCAGCTAGTGATGATGAGTGTAATTATAGATGCCCTAATGGTGGAAAATCTAATGGTACTCATATACAGGCTTCTGGTACAGGTTCTTCTTGTAGTGCGGCAGATAGCGCTGCAACATCAGAATTTTTGAGTAAGCTTGATTCTAATTATTCTGCTTATTGTAATTGTAATCAACCTCCGAAGACATGGAGCGCAAACGTGTCTTATAATGGTCCATCTTCGGGTACAATGACGAGTGTTTCGTATAGTGTTTCTTATAGAAATGATTGTGGTAGTTCAAAGAGTACATATATTCACTGGAATGCTAGTTTACCTTCTGGAGGTGGTTCAGATAGTGGGGAATGTACTATAACAATTCCTACAGGTTCTGGTACATTGACTGGTTCATGTAATACAGGTCGTGTAATTAATGCTTCTGGTATTGTTGTTTCTGGCGGTGGTAGTGGAACATGTTAATTTTGCAGATACAATAGTAGAGGTATTAAACCTCTACTATTATATATTGTGTATTTTAAATAAAATATTAATTTTGTATTGTTATTCATAACTTTTATTTTAAATCATCTTTATTATGGCTTGCAAGAAAAAAGTTAAGAAAAAGAGACAGGGCGGTGCAATTTCGCCTAAGTTTCCAAAAGGTAAACCAACTAAGTAAATAGAGTTGGACTTTAACCACGAGAGGGTGTTGTTTCTATAGGAGCAACACCTTTTTTGTTTTTATTATGAAATAATTAATGTTTTTAATATTTTAATTCTGTAGTTTTGTTGTAAAAAATAAGGTTATGGAAAAATTATCAACAGGTCTTTATTCATGTGTTTTTACTTATGTAAAGTATTCTCCAATATGTATTCATATTATTGTTATTACAAACATTATTGGCGGTTTAATTCCGGGTGCGGATATTACTAGTTGGATTTATCCCGTTTTCGGAAATTCAATTTTTATTTGTGGTTTATTGATGTTGTTATCTCTTTTATTTAAAATGTGTATATGGCATCAGACATTAATAATTAATATGTTTATAAATTGTTTACTTGAGTTTATTCAAGTAAATTACAGTTTATCTTATATAGCCAATAAAAGTTTTGTGATAATGGCTTTATCAACAACAATTTTTGTAGTTTTGTCTATAATCTTTAGGTTCAAGTTAAATGTATGTTTGATTAATCTAAAACATTAAAAAAAATGAGTGAGATAGAAGCAAAGAGGCGCTTAGGGATGGTTTTATGCGATAAGGTGAAACAGATGTTTGCCAGAGGAGAATGCGACCATCTTTCTATGGAGGATTTTAGTCTGTTAGAGAAAATATCTTCTACAAAGAGATATTATACTCCATATGAAGCTCAGAGATATTTAAATGTATCTCAAAGTCGTTTTTATATGTTAAGGAAGGCGGGTTTGATAGGGGAGCCTATTAAGGTTAGCTTATTCAATAAACTTGTTTATGAGAAGAGTGTCTTAGATGAAGCTAAAGAAAGATTGAGTGGTATGTCTGAAAGAGATATTAAGATAAGTATAATATTGGCTAAGGCAAAAGAAGCGGATAACAACTATGATGAAGAATAGCGAATTTGTGTCGAGGGTCGTAAATGACCTTAACGCATTAAATAAAGACTCTCATATAAGCAGAAGATGGATTCTTTCTATAGGAAGAAATAAGGCGGAGTCTTATATTGTCCAGCATTGGGATGGCGGGCAAATGATAGAGGATTGGAATATTCTCACTTGTATTGATTGTGTTAGAATGATAGAGGTAGATAAGATAGACTGTTGTGATGTTGAATTTCCTTTATGTTCTACTTTAATGCGTTCGGAACATAGGCTTCCTGGTCTTATGTATACAGGTATGGGTCCTATAATAACCAAGGTCTCTAATGTCGATGGAACTGTATATTATTTCTATAAAGATTTAAGGTCTTATAGAAATCATGTGAAACGTAAATATGCCTTTGTTGGTCCTAAGTTTTTTTATATCCATGATGGGTATCTTTATATTCCTGATGAACATATAGAATTGATTAATATCTGTTATTTCACAATGAAGCGAAGAGAAGCAATGCTTTTGTCTGCATGTGCTACTCCAGATTTGTGTACGTCTGAGTGGGATTATGATTTCATTTATCCGGTAAAAATGATTGAGGCTATAATGTCTGAGACAATTAAAGAAGCTTCTTTGAAATTACAGATACCAACAGATGAAAATCCAAATATGGATTCTAACCAGAAAACTCAAGTTGTTCAATGACGGTATTAAAAAAAGGATATATAACATTCAATCATTTCTACAAGTTTTATAAAGATGCTTGTGAGAGGAATGTTAAGAAGAGGAAGAGGCTGGTAGCGGACCGGACGGAGGTTCAGCGCATACAGTCCCTTCTGTGGAAGACTGTTGCTGAGCATTATATAAACAACATAGGTGGTGTTTATCTTGATGATATTGGTTATCTTTGTCATATTATAAGACCTAATAGAAATTTTGTTGTCAATAAGAAATTAGGTATTATAAAAAGAGAGAAAACGGATGGTTATCTATACAAACATTTTGTTTTAAGATTTAAAGCTGGAAATAAATACTTCAATTTAAAGATTAATAATTATCTTGTGTTGAAGTGTAACAAGTTTATACAGAAAGGTAATAGGTACAGATTTTTGTATAGAGAAGTTAAGGCTAAAAAACGTATAGTTAAAAAGCTTCGTATTCTCAGGATATACAAGGATAATGAATTTGGGGTTTATAAAAAAGATTATACGATATGACTATTGAAAATTTCATGGCTGAATTAAAAGCCTCTTTAAGGTCGTATGATAAACGAGGTATTATTGATGATGCTTCGGTGTATCTTTGGATAGAGACAGCCTTAAAGAAGTTTGGGGCAGATATAACGATGCCTAAAGAAACCATGTTAGATGTGCATAAGGGTTATGCTTCAGTTCCTGGTGATTATTATGATCTTATATTAGCCTTTAAATGTGATTTTAATAAATGTGACATAAAGGAAAAGGATGATAAGATCGTAGCTGAATTGCAGAACACTTATATGTGGAAAGAAATTTCCGAGAGGACTCATAGATGGTGTTCTTGTAATGAGTGTTGTAAAGAGGAGCAGGAAAGTACGGTCATTGAAAAAATATATATAAATGTCCGGGATAGAGATTGTGAAGTTGATATGTGTTATAATAGGCCAGTTCCATTGAAGCTTGCAAAACCTATGCTTAAGGATATGTGTCTTTCTGATTGCCGAAACAAAATGGTGAAGGAAAGTGAGTATGAGATTAATATCGTTAATGGTGGTTTGTATGCCAACTTTGATGGACCGGTCTACTTCAAGTATAAAGCTCTTCCTTTCGATGATAAGGGTAATATTTTTATACCTGACACACCTCTAGGTCTTCTTGCTTCATATGTTGAGAATTATGTTAAAATGCGTTTGTTTGAGGAATGGATGCTTAACGGTGAGGTTCCCGGCGCTGCGGATATCTATAAGCTCTATATGCAGCAGGATTTGGTTAAGTTAAGGGATGCGAAAACTGAAGTCAAGATGGCACAGCTGTCTATTGATGGGATGAAGAAATTAAAAAATAGGGGAATTTATAGTATTAGAAGTTATGAGATTATGTCTCCTGTTATTGATGGTGTGATTAAATTTATTTGATATGCAAAAGGTTTCAGCTTCGGAGATAGTAACTCCTGATGCAACGTCTGGTAAAGGCCCGGGCGTTGTTAAGTTGGTAGCAAGTCCTAATCCAATACCAGAGGTAAGGACTGCTGTCTTGAAAGTTAATTCTGGTGGTAAAACTATAGATGTGAACATAACACAGGAAGCGGGAGAGCAAGTTGTTGTTATACCAGAATTTGATTTTCTTATATTAAGATATTCGTGGGAATCTGCTGATGGTTCGGATTTTGATACGGCTACAGGTTTCACTAATACCGGCATTCCTGATGTAGATGGAAAGTTTGTTGGTTGGAGTAAGAATTGGACTACAACGCAGATGCAGATAGGAGAATATCTTATACATGGTGGTGATAATATGCAGTCTGGAAAGGAAGCTGCTCTTATTAACATGAAAAAGCTTCTTGCTGCCGAGGGATTAAATGAGAATGAGCCAAATATAGAAGCGGTAATTTATGGCAATTGGTATGGACCTAAGGGGGTTGGTAATGTTGTTGTGTCGTTTACAGCTTATCTTGGCGGCGAAATGTTGAAAGAGGGTTTCAATTTTGTTAATGAAGGCGGGGAAGAGGTTTACTCTGACAGTATTACAACTAATGTCGGCGCTACCGGAGAAAATAATTATCAAAACATAACTGGTCTTTATACTAAAATTGGAACAGTTGTTTATAATAAAGAAAAGAGGGACTGTGTTATAATTATTGGCTAATTTTTTTGCTTTTATGTTTTTATAAAATAAATATTGTCTATATTGTAATGGTTGTACCATAAATGTAATGGGTGATGCTTTTAATTTAAAGATTAATGAAAAAGAAATATTTGAAAAAAATGTATCATTGTTACATTATTATTTAATGAAAAATATATTCTAAAAAAATAATAAACTGAAAATATTATATATGAAGTGATGAAGTTGGTTGAGAAACATATTATTAAAGATAATCGTTTTGAGGATGTATGCCTTAAATCAGGGCTGTTATATAATTATGTTTTATATAATGTAAGACAAGGTATATTTTCGGGTGATTATCTTAAAGAATATGATTTCTCAACCATACTCTGCGGGGAAAATCAATTCGATTTTAGAAATTTACCTTCTGTTATATCTCAACAAGTAATCCATCAAGTATTCTCTGATGTCAATTCTTGGATTAAGTCAAAAAAGGATTTTGAAAAGAATCCAGGTAAATATAATAATCGTAGACCCAAATTACCTAAATATAAAAAGGGTAAGAAACAAAATATTATTGTATTTACTACATCGGCTTGTAGGTTAAAGAAGAACGGGTATATTTATTTTGTAAAAAATATTATTAAACCAATAAAAACTAATATAGGAGATAATGAATTATGTCAGGTTAGAATCACACCTCAAGCAACATGTTATGTTGTAGAAGTTATTTATGAAAGGGAAGAGCAGAATTTAAATCTAAATAAGGATAATGTTCTTTCGATTGATTTGGGATTAAATAACCTTTGTTCATGTATCAACAATGTAGGAATCAAACCTTTCATTGTAAACGGAAGAGTTATTAAATCTTTTAATCAGTGGTATAATAAGAAGAAGGCTAAATTGATGTCTTTTATTGGAAATAAGGGAACTTCAAATAAACTGAAACAACTTAACAATAAAAGAAATTTTTGGATTGAAGATAAGATTCATAAAGTAAGTAGGTATATAATTGATTTCTGTAAGAACAGCAATATAGGGACTATTATTATAGGATTGAATAAGGGATGGAAACGAAATATTAATCTTGGCAAAAAGACTAATCAGAAGTTTGTAGAAATTCCATTTTCGAAACTTATAGATAAAATTTCTTATAAAGGAAAACTTATAGGAATCAATGTTATTACAGTTGAAGAATCTTATACATCGAAGATAGATCATTTAGCTTTTGAGCCTCTCAAAAAACAGGATAATTACTTGGGTAAAAGAAAGAAACGCGGTTTATTTCAAAGTTCTATTGGGAAGCTTTTGAATGCTGACATAAATGGAGCTATAGGGATAGGTAGAAAAGTATTTGGTGATTCTTATGTAAAAGAGATAATCAATAGTGGGTTTGCGTTTAACCCTATTAAAGTAAATATTTTGTGAAACGAAATTGAATTTAATGAATAAAATTGGTAATTTTAATAACGTGTCTGTAGATAACAAAACGATAGCTTTCCCTCAGTCTGGTATGAATAGAGATAGTCATCCTTCTGCTTTAAAGAAGAATGAATATACTTTTGCTCTTAATGCCAATATCGAGTCTGAGGATGGAAATGTTAATATGCGTTCAAATGAGCATAGTAACATGAAGTGCATAGGTTTTGGCGGATATAAGGTTGTTGGTTATAAAAATGACCTTACTTCCGACATGACCTATTTCTTTTTACATAATCCTTCTGATGGAACATCACGTATTTCATATATGAAATACTATGATGACGTAGAGGTTTTGTCTGATGAACAGATAGAATCTCTAGTAAATGGTGATATGCAGCTTAATTCCGAATTGCAGATTTTGATAGAGGATAGTGCTGATGATCCATGCTTGAATTTCTCGTTAAGTCATCCAATCAAGAGTATTGAAATAAAAACAGAGAAATGTGGTAAATGTATATACTGGACGGATGGCTACAATCCTCCAAGGTATGTGATAGTAGATAAGGCATTGACTCCTGATGATGATGGAGATATTTGGTATCACTATCATGGATTCAAATTGTGTGGTGATGGCAAAACCAGGGATGAATTTATCCAGGAAAACGGGTGTGTACTTGCTTGTGAGAAGCTTAGGATATTTCCGTTGTTGGAGCAGCCGAGGATAGAGCCGGAGCAGATAGAGTATGGGGGCAGTCTTCGCGCGGGCGTGTATCAGTTTGCTGTGGCATTATGTGACGAGTTTGGTAACGAGAAAACAAACTACAGTATTTTAACAAATCCTATTCATGTCTTCGACAAACAGTATATAAGAGTAAAAGACGGTAAATGGGGTGAAAGAACAAATCTAGGTATAAGACTTGTTGTTTCTAATATAGATAGACAAGCTAGCCATTTTAAGATAGTAGTTGTACAGAATACTGTTGGATATAATGGGGAAACTCAACCAGTATTAGATTACTTTGAAGAAGGTGTTCATCCGGTTACAGAGAAGACAGTTTATTATTATTCTGATTTGAATAATAAGAGAACTACTTTTGAACATATTTCTTTTATGAGACCTATTTATAATACATCTAAGGGGCTTTTGTCTTCCGGAAACAAGTTATTACAGTACGGTCTTACGGCGGAGAAAGAATGGAATTTACAGCCGGTAGTTTCCCTTATGGGGCACTTTCTTAAATGGCAAGCATCGGTAGCTAGTGAAGATTTGTATAAGGACGGTGCGGCGTGCGCGGCTTATGTTGGTTATATGAGAGATGAAGTTTATCCATTCGGTATACGATTTGTGTCATCTACTGGATATAAGACGCCATTATTTGCTTTTATTCCACCTCCATACAAAGAAGCCAGAACAAAGGCGGAAGAAGATCCTAATGTTGCTAAGTTAATGGATTCTGTACTCCAGAACTCATCTAATTGCTATGGTAATGAGAGAGTGTATAAATGGCAGTATGTTAATACCGCTAGTAAGCCTAATTTGTTTCCGGATATGCTGGCTGAAGAGGAAGGTTGTAAAAATACAACTACTATTGGTCAGACTATAACGGTTGAACAGATTATAGAAAAGAAATTTGAGGATATACATTTTGTAGCAGATAATGTAGGTGCTACAAATTTAGCTATGTATATTTCTGAGAATATGAAGGAGATAGCTTGTTCTCAGGATGAGAGTAATACAACTATGGCGGAAATCTGTGAGTTTTTCACAGCTTATGATGTGGCGGCTTCTAATGGTGATGATGAAACATTATTTTCGCTTGATGGTATATCTGCACCAGTTTTTCCAGAAGGTTGTTCTGATATCAAAAGGCAGGAATCTATATTAAGTATACCTTATGATAGGATAGTTAATCCTCGAATAACTTATAATTATTATGATCTAGAGGATATGGAATTAAGTTCAAGGAATTATATCTACAGTACAGGAGGTGAAGTTGAAGATAAATATAGTCTTTTATTTACTTCGGTAATGTTAGATGATATGGAAAAATTCTTTGAAAACAACTGGAGCGCTGGTGATTTTGGTAACTTCCCATGTGAGAATGATGCTGGATCTAAAAGAACACCAGAGAATGTATTGAATGTTGCTGCATCATGTCTTCATGTAACGAATTATGCAACATGTATGCAGGGTTGTTCTATTAATTCTCCTGCAGTGAATCCTACTATAAGTAAACAAGGTTATACGACTTTTCAACCATCACCAGCATTACTATCGTCTGGTGTGTATCCTGCTGTAGGGGATAGGGATATAGATAAACCCAATCCTGCAAGAAATAATTATAATTGTTGGTGTATAGGGGAAGGAAAAGCTAGTGAAGAAGCTTTTGTTGAATGTTATAAAAACAAAGGGTTATGGCATGCTGAACTTACTCAGTTGTTAGAAGAGAGAGCAGTTTCTGAAATAGAAAGCATGTCTTATACTAAATTTGATACAGGTATACAAACAGATTGGAAAAAAAGAACATTTTCAAATACTGGAGCTACTGGTAATCCAATGGATGTTGGTGGCTCTAATCCTCAATTTAGGGCTTCGTTTGGTACATTTAAATTCTTGAGGTATGTAAATAAAAAAGCTAATTGGTTGAGGGTTGATAGACCTGATTCGTGGGATTCTGAAATCGTATCTAATAGAAAAATGTTTCTTGAATCTTTTGGTAAGATAGATTCAGTAATAGATGCTATTTCTGTAGATTGTATCCGTATATCTTTTTGGAAAGATGATGTTGGAACACCTTTAAATGATGTTCCTCTCGATTTTGATGTGTTACATAAAAGTAATAATTCTGTTGTTGTAAAAGTAAGTGAGCATTCAATGGTTGAAATAAATGATTCTTATTTTACTAGAAATGGTATAAAGAGGTTTTATATTTCAATTGATTTGCCTATAGTTTACACCTCGTGGTTTTTTTCTTTTAGAAAAGAACAGATGTGCATAGAAGACGATAATGATAAAAAAGTCAGTTATGCTATGATAGGTGGTTCTCTTATGATAGGTAAAACTATGTCTCCTTATGTGGTTGGAATAAGAGATAAGGAAGTTAAATCTATAGATGTGAGAGCTGATCTGATGGAGATTAAAGCAACTGTTACTTTTTCTTCACAATGTGAGACCTGTGGTGATAAACCGTTAAATTGTGCTCCAAGAAAATATAGGTATGGAGATTTTGCATATTGGGAATCATCAAGGCTTTATCCGGCGAACTATGAACTATATGATAGTAGTAGGGTTAAGATAAATACATCCAGACATTCTTCGGAAAAATATTCTGAGATTATGTCTAAACTGGAAGAGTATTATGGTGGTCCGGTAAGCAATGGAGATGGAACAGTGAGCTTTAAAGGTCATATGTATGGTAATACAGAAACTACTACGGTTTTCTGTCAGCAACCTATAAGACATTATAAGTTCCCTGATGGTTACAATATGCCATTTATGAATTCTGATATAAGGAATTATGGTGTGGAGTCAGAAATATATCCTATCGGTATCCTTATTGATGAATCTACTATTTCTTTGTTTTTGGATTTCGCGGTAGATTCTGGTTTGATTACACAAGAACAAAGAGATAATGTTGTAGGCTACGAATTATACAGAGGTGATAGAAGGCTTAATCGCTCTGTTGTTGCAACCGGTGTTGGCTATGATATGTTTAAGTATATCGGTGATACCGGGGATATAAATTTGTATTCAAGTTATCCATATAATAGTCTTGGTGATGATATATTCAATTATAGTGATGCTACCAGAACGGAATTTGTAAAACATCCATTTGATAAAAACGGAAATGTGTGGTATACATTCCATTCACCGGATATACATTTCAATAAGCCGGAATTACCAACAGAGGTTGTTGTGGATGGATATCAGAGAGGAATGAGTATTGGCGGTTTCGCTCAAGTTCAGGATCATCCAAAATGGGTTATACTGGGTCCGCGCTCATACCAGATGGCGTCGACATTGGCTAATATAGAGGCTACAGCCCAGATTGCTGCTACTATTGCGAATGAGTTGATGATACGTGCCCAGTCCGCCTATGTAGGACTTGTTGGCAACTTGTCCGTGGTTATGTTGTTTAGCTCTATGGCTATGACTATATCTCAGACATTGGCGAGAAGGTCTCAATATTATGGTAAGTATAGATATGATTGGTTGAATACTTTTGTAAATAATGGACCGAGGAGGAATTATGCTTGGTATTACACGTCGGTAGGTCATTATAATTCTATGACTTATCCGACAGAAGAAAACTATAAGGCTAATAGGCTTAGAGGGCTTTCTACTGTTAAGTATATATCAAGCGGTATATATCCTGTATCAGATGTTTCTGCTGATTCTGAGTTTGTGAAAAAAGATTCTGTTAATAGTAATGGATTACTTAATATAAACAATATAGATAGGGAGTCTTGTATATTCTTATCTATGGGAAATCCTGGTGAATCTAATGGCACGACTTTTGAAGGTAAGTATTTATTAAACTATCCTCAACAAGTAAAGAACTATGATAATAGTAGGTTTATTGATACTGTTATCAAAAGTGAAGATAATGTATCTGGTGAATCTGATGTTTTCGCAAAAATGTCTTCTTATATATGTAGTCCGTATATGAAATTGTTTAGATATAGACCGGACCAGTATGGAGATATAGAGGATATTAATTGGATTTCTATCGGTGGTAATAGTAATATAGATGGAGAAGAGAAATGTTATTTTGGTGGAGATATTTATATATCACGATTCTCTTTGAAAAGAAAAGTACCTATGTTTTATAATAATGCATTTAGAATTGGTGATATGATTCCATTTGCTTATTATGATTATAGAAATATTTCTCATCCAAGATATTTTATAAATTACGATACAGGTGAAGATGCGTTAGAGTACACTGATAATGATAGGTTTAATGATTGGACTTCTTCAAATAAGGGTACATATTCTTTCTATCCGAACAGATGCAGTCTTTATGAAGTTAATGGATATGAAGGTGATAAATATGTTAATGGTAGATTCTATCTATGGTTTTATGGTATACCTCAGTTCCTTGTAGAATCTGAAATAAATTGTAATTATAGGCTTGAAGGGGAGGAGCCTCATGAGTGGTTCTATCCAGCGGTAGGAGATTATTTATGGTGGACTCAAGAGAAGAATGTTTCTATACAAAGAGATAATACATATAGGATAAGTCCTATTTATTCTTCTAGAACAACCATTCTTCCAAAAATTCTTCCGGCTACATATGAAAGAAGATTCTATGATTGTGCATACCAGCGACCTAATGGTGTTATCTGGAGTGTCTCCGATGTTTCGGAGAATAGTCAGACAGACCCTTGGTTAACATACAAACCTCTTGATTATCATGAATTCCGTTCTAAGAATGGTTCTCTTATCCATATGAAAGGTATGGAGTCTGAGCAGATAATGGTAAGGTTTGAAGACCAGGTTGCAATATATAACGCCATAGATGTGATTAAGGAGCGTCTGAACGGACAGGCGGAGATGGGTTCCGGCGGCTTGTTTGCGTCAAGGCCGATGGAGTATAACACCACTGACCTTGGTTACTCTGGAACCCAGAGCACAGAGATAGTAAGTTCTGAGTTTGGTCATTTCTGGGTTGATGTAAAGAGAGCACAAGTTTTCATGACAGATCCAAATGGTAGAAATCTGAAAGAGTTGAGTGTCGGTATAAGACATTGGCTTAAGAAACATCTACCATTCAAGATTTTGAAGTATGGTATTATAAACAAGAGCACTGGTGAGGAGATGTCTTATGAAGATGTAGACAATAAGTTTATTGGTCTTGGACTTTCTCTTGGTTGGGATAATAGATACAAGAGGTTGTTTATAACTAAAAAGGATTATGTTCCAACAAGAGAAGCTTACAACTATATATATCAGGATGGTAAGTTTTATTATAATGGTTCAGAGGTTTCATTAAGGGATACTTCTTATTTTGAGGATGTATCATTCACGGTAGGTTACTCCTGCCTAAAACAAGAATGGATATCATATTATTCTTTCTGTCCGGATTATTATGTAGAACAACAGGGGTATTTCTTGACTGGTCTTAATTATTCGGGCGCCGGGGAACAGGATGGTCTATGGAGCCATCTTTTGACCAACAAGTCATTCCAGACTTATTATGGCACAACATATCCATTTGTCTTGGAAGTTCCTTTAAAGGAGAAATTTAACGGCTCTATATTGTCTTCTGTTGAATACGAATTGGACGCTCGCAAATATGTAGACGATGTTAATTATACTCTTGACAGAAAGGTCGGTCTTGATAGTATAGTTATTTATAATGATACTAATAACACCGGAGAGATAAGGCTCATTCCAGAAAACAAGAATGATTTAAGCCAGAAGGTTATGTATCCTAAAACAATGAATGGCTACACTGAAGTTCTTGATACAGAGGTTTACAGAAGGCATAAACTTAATGACTTCTTTAATAGGGTTGATGATGATCGTTCTGAGACTCCTATTTGGATAAAGGACAAGAATGATATCAATAAAGAAGTTGATAGTTCTACTTTGAATTTCAGAAAACCGTGGCTTGATAGACTTCGTGGCTCATGGCTTTTGATGAGGTTAAAGAAAGTTATAAAAGATAGAAAGATAATATTTCAGTGGGCTATCGGGGAAGATAAACAAAAAAATAGATAAATTTGCATATGATTTATGATTAATCGAAAGCCCATGCCTTTAGGCATGGGCTGTTCATTTAAATAAATGATTGAAGGGGTATATGTTTTTAAACATAGAATAAGTTAATAACGATTGCATTGCAAATATATTTATTTATGAATACATTTGTAATGTAAAACAATAAAAATCATGATTACATACAAATACAATATATATAAATCTAAGAATACCAAGTATATAGATTATATACTCAGGGAATGTTGTTTTGTATGGAATCATGCTCTAGCTCTTCAAAGGAGATACTATAAATTGTTTGGTAAGTATATTCATTGCAATAGAATGCAAAAGCATTTCGCTAAAAGAATTAAAAGAAATGTACTTCATTCACAAACATGTCAGGAAATCATAGAACGTCTTGATTCTTCTTATTATAGGTTTTTCAAGAAATTGGCTAAGAGACCTCCTAAATTCAAGAAACATAACCAATTCAGTTCTTTTGTTTTCAAGCAAGGAGGTTATTCCTTGAATGGGAATATCCTGACTATAAACAATATCAGGAAAAGATTCAAATTTTCATATAGTAGACCTTATGAAGGCAAAGTGAAACTTCTAAAAGTAAAGAGAGAAACTTGTAATCGTTATTCCGTTAGTATAACTACAGATAAGGAAATCAATACAATTGGAAAGACACATGATGGTGCATCTGTTGGCATTGATTTCGGATTGAAAACTTATCTGACGTTAAGCAATGGAAACGAATACAAGTCTCCTCTTTTCTTCAATAAATACAATAAAGAAATCAGGAACTTGAATCGGAGATTATCTAAAGCGGTTAAAGATTCAAACAACAGGAGAAGAAGATTGTTTGAACTCCAGTTGCTTTTCAGGAAAATCTCAAATCTGAGGGATGATTACCAATGGAAACTATGTCACGAGCTTTGTGGAACTTATGATTATATCTTCATTGAAACATTGAATATTGATGGAATGAGGAGATTATGGGGTAAAAAGATTTCCGATTTATCCCATTATTCCTTTATTGAGAAACTTAAATATGTTTCCCGAAAATACAATGTAACTATTCATCAGATTGACAAATGGTATCCAAGTTCCAAAACATGTGAATGCGGGCATGTAAATAAAACCCTGTCATTAAAGGATCGCACATGGACGTGTCCTATGTGCGGTCTTATAAACAACAGGGATTTGTTGGCTGCCCAAAATATACTTCGGAAGGGCATTTCCGAATTAGAGAGCCAGAGTAATTCTTCTAAGAAATTAGGAGTTTCTGACGTTTGTATCTAAGAATCTCATTCCTTCAGGGATGGGAGTATGTCAAAGTTAACATTTTAGGGTGTGACTGTTTGTGAAAATAGTCGCATTTTTTTTATTCTCATTTTCGATTTCTTATCTTTGTGAAAAACAAAAAATATGATTTTAAAAGAATTTGATCCTGTTATATATCCGATAAAACTGGTTATATCAGTAGGTGTGGATATCAATGATATTTTTGAAAGATTTGATAGTAGAGAGCCATTTGGCTGGGGTGATAAATCTGAATATGATAATTATGGCTCTTGGGTTATCAGAGTTATTGATAGGGAAGATGAGAAAAGAAAGATCCTTTGGTATCTTCCGGACAAAGAAAGTATTACCTTTGATTATGTATGTCATGAATCTTTCCATATTGCAACTACGTTTTGTCGTGATTGTAATATGAATATGGGGCTCGAGGTGGGGCAGGACGAACACCCCGCGTATATCGCCGGCTGGGCGGGTAAGTGTATAGAGAATGTTCTTGTGGAATTAAAGGATAAGGAGGCATAATCATGGCAAAAAAAAATGAAAAGAAAGAAAATAGTATTGGGGATAAGGTTTTGAAGTCAGTTAATGATTTTGCGAAACGAACACTCTTTATTCCGTCTTTAGTTTTTGATAGAATATATAGTGATGTTACCGGTAAGCCTACCGATTACAACAAAGCTTTATATGCATCTATAGATCCAACAGGACAAAGACCGGATTTTTCTATCAATGGAGTTGCTGAAGCTATTGCCAATACTTATAAATTCTTGAAAAAGTATTATGACAGAGATTTTGAGAATATAGATTATATAAAGGATACTGAGAATATTCCTTTGCAAAACAAGGTTGCTATAGCTGCGTGGGCGAAATATAATAAGTTGCCTTATGATGAAAGTCTGATAATAGATAACGGCGATGGAACATACAGTCTCCCAAAGGAGATAGAAAAAAGCATGCGTAAGGATCGAAGCGACATAGAGAAGGTTTACAATATAAACAAAAAGAACTACGACAAAAGGCGCGGTGTTTACGAGGAAAGATTAGATATTGCTCGCTCTAACAACGATATGAGTGATTACAATAAGGTAAGGAATGAGATGGAGCAAGACGATGAGCTTTTCTATCTTAAGACTGCTGTCAATATGGATAAAAAGAATTTGGAAGCAATGGATAGTCTTATGGCGGGTAAGCCTTCAGTATTCAATGAGTTTAATTACAAGAATAGAAATATAAGGAATCTTGAGGAAAATAAGGGTATGCTGAATGTCCTTGGTGATCATACCCTTTACAAAAGGGATGACGGAAGGATAGGATATAGGGATATTTATGATTTGAACCAACCTTTTGATTTTCTTCTTGGTGGTGCGCCTTTTTATATAAGGGGTGTAGTTGGAGGTACTTCTTCTAATAAAGTTAAAAAGAAACAAGATGGAGGTAGTTCTGAAGAGGATCCTATGGAGGATGAGATGAGGCGTTATTATCAGGATAAACGTGATGAAAAGAGGGCTAAAGATTGGATTAGTAATTGGTTGGCAAAGAGGGTTGAAATATTGGGTAGAAATACTGCGAACACTAGTGCGTCTAAATTTGGGGATATATTTAGATCTTATGAGAATATAGGTAAGAGAGAAAGGAAGAATCAGATTGATAATATGAATCGGTTTAATAGCTATACTCATGATTATTCTCTTGAAGTCCTGCCTAGTGATTTTTTAGAGGAGCTTAGAGAAGATTATTCAATTAATAAACCGATTGATGAGGATTATCTGTCTTTGCTTTACAAAGTGAATGGTGTTAGAGGTATTACATATCCTATGGATGATATTATATATTACCCATCCTATCCGGAAGATAGGGTGAGGATTCACGAAAATACTCATGCAACCGAAAATAGAATTTTTATAGACACTTATAATGCCCAGACTAGCACTATAGCGAAAGAATTCAAAAATGATTATATATTGGATGGTATTGAGGAGAGTGGTTATAAAGATTCTTCGTCTGAAATATACGCTAGGCTTAACGAGTTTAGATATTTGAATAATATAGATCCTAAGAAGGTTTATACTATAGAGGATGTTCAAAAAATGAGAGAGGATAAGAATACTAAAGATCGTGAATTATTGAATAGGTATAATGACGATTTTATCTTATTTCTTTTGAATGAAGTTGCCATGACGGATGGTAATGATAATAATGATGTTTTTTATGCCAAAGATGGTGGCAATCTAAATTTAAAAGATTTTTATTCTAAAAGGGATAAGACTTCTATTCTACCAATTTATCGAGAAGTATTATTGAATTCTATAGGTGATGATATTGTTTATAATGCTGGTGTTTTGCCTATGGTAAACATTAATGCAGATTTGTCACCTGAGGAGTATAAGTCTGCAATGCAGAAAGCGGCATCTAAAAGAGGGCGTAATTATGTATATAATGGGCAGAAAGAGATGTTTGAGCCTATATTGGAAACAGTTGGTACTGTTGCTGATTTTGTACCTGTAATAGGTGATGCTAAAGCTATTGGTGAGGCTATAGTTGATATAGACAAAGGAGATTTAGTAGGTGCAGTGGAGGCTGGTATATTTGCTCTCCCATTTGTAGGAGATATGGCAAAGATATCTAAGGCTAGGAATGTTGGCAAAACATTAAGAGGTAGGGAAAAGATGAGAAATGATTATGAGGCTTTAAAGGTCTTTTTGTCTAATTCATCTAAATCAAATCTGCCTCCTTTTAATGAAATAAAAACAGAAAAAGAGTTGGATGATTTGTTTAAAAAAGAAATTGATAGACATAGAACTTTTGTTAGAGGTGTGGTTGCTGATGAGGATAAGTCTGATGATTTCTTATTTAATCTTGCACCAAAGAACACTGGGGCTGGTAGGTATGGTGTAGCTTTAGATGATAACAGTGATTCTAAATATTTATATGTTTCCAATTCTGTTGATCAAGCGATGGGTTATGCTTCTGGTGAAGGTTATGATGGTACTAATGGATGGATAGGTTATATGAGGATTGGTCCCGAAGTAGATTTCAGTTCATCGGATAGAATGGATTGGCTTATTCAAGCTGATTTTGATTATGGAATAGCGGATCCTAGAGTTGCGAAGGAAATGTCTGATGTATTAAGAGGCGATTATGGTATTGTTGATGAGGTTGGAAGGAGTGTTCCAAGTTATGAGGATTTTGTTGACTTTTTGGCGAAAAGGAAAGGAGTCAATAAAAACATATCACAGCTTGATTTGGATATAAAGAGTGTTCAAAAAAATATTGATAATATAAAGGATGAATTGGATAAGAAAGGGCTTATTTCTCGTAATCAGAGAGCGTGGTGGAATGCTTTTGGTAGATTAGAAAAAGAACATAAGGATGTTTTTGATAGAATGATGAATTTAGCGTCTTATGAGACATATTTAAATAAATTGAAATCGTCCATGAAAGATGGTGACATAGAAAAAGCTTTTGTTTTACCTGAGGATGAGTTTATAAAATTCTATTCGTCTTATAAGAGTCCAGAGGAGAGAGCTAATATAAAGAGAGGAAAAATGATTGATGATTTTGTTTCTTCTAAATTAGAAAATCCTATGGAGAAAGGGGTTTTATTGGGTGGTATGGATATTTCTTATGGTGATTTATTTGGTGATTCGGGGTTAAGGCATTTTGTGGTAACAAATAAAGATTATATTCATCCTATAAAAAAGGAGCAAATTATTGATGTCGATCCTGGACAGTATACAAGATGGCATGTAGGTTCTTCTTCGGAAGAGCTTAGCGGAAAAAAATTTAAGGATGGTGGTAATGTTCGAAAAAATCAGGACTATATATATAATCGCCTTGTTAACGAACATGGTTTTGCTCCAATTCAAGCTGTAGCCATACTTGCAAATCTTACCCACGAATCCGGTCTTACAGATGACATCCTTGGTGACAATGGAGCCTCATATGGATTGCAACAGTGGCAGGGGGAGAGACGCAAGAATTTATTTTCTTTTGCGAAAAGCAAAGGGCATTCTAAACCTACTTTTGAAGATCAGGTAGATTTTCTTGCTCATGAATATAAGAATAATCAGGCATTTCAGTTTAAGAACAAAGGACAGAATTTGTATCAGGAGGGAAAGGTAAATAATGATATATTTGATTATTTCCAGTATTCAAAAGCAGACTTTGATAATGCAGAATCTTTATGGGATGCAACTATAGCCTGGAACCAGGGAGTTGGAAGACCAAATAAAAAATATGCTTTCAATGGTCGTAGATATGAGATTGCTGTACATTTGGCTAATAGATATGGTGTCGATTACGGTAAAGAGCGAAAGTATACTGATATGGGATATTCGGATATGGTTCAACAAGAGCCTGTAAACACAGGTGATAAAAAGCAGGATTATTATGAGAATTATGGTAAGCAAATCCTTGTCAACGTACTCCCGGCGCAAACGCCTGGTACCGTTCAATCCGTTTCTTCTCCCGAAACAAACGTCGAAAAAAAGTTAGATGAGGATGAGGAATATAATGCTGAACAAATAGAGGCTATGAGGCAAGAGCAAGAAATGGAGAAAAGAAGGGCGCTTGTTGCTGCTTTCCTGCCAAATATCCAGTTAAAAATCAAAGGAACGTCTAAAACAGCTAACTAGTTTAAAATGGACGTGTTCTTTGTTAGATTCTGGTAGTTTTTTAATATTTTTGTTTTTATAAAAAGCTTTTTATGAGATATAAATTGATTAGAAGACCTAAGATGAATCCTGGTGGTACTGTTTCTGCTTCTCCGTATCAGTTAACTCCGGGAGTGGGCAATAGTCCGGGTCTTTATGTTACTAAGACATATGATGAAAACGGAGAAATGGAGATAAATCCGTTCACAGTAAACGTAGAACCTTTGTCTTTACCTGGGCTTGGTGTACCAAATGTATCTGGACCGAATATAGAGTCAGAGACAGCAATGTTGAATACTTATTCAGCATTGCAGACTCCTAATGCTCAAGTATCAAAACAGTCTGGTTCCAGAAGTCAGGATGGAAATCCTATGGACTTCATGTCTATGCCTTATTTCGCTCCGGATTTGGGCGGACGTGCAGCGATGCTGGGGCAGAGTATCGGACGCGCGGGCGTTGCTTCTTATATGTGGAATAATGCTGAAAACGGTAAGGAAAAGGCATTAGCCGGAGCTGCTAGAACGACAAATATAGCACAAGGTATTTTATCTGGTGTATCATTAGCTGCCGGACTAGGACGAGAGATATCATCTGCAGCTTCTGTTGAAAGAGCCAGACAGCAAAGCTTTAAAGATTACAGAGATAGATTGGCAAAAGAAAGAAAGCAGTCTTTTGTTCGATATGAACAAGGTGGAGACATTAATTTAGGAAATGGAAATGGAACTATTGATACTTCTAGTCTTACGGGGGAGTATTTGTATCCATTGCCTAAATCTATGGAAGACCAAGCAAATGTAGAAATAGAAAAAGGTGAGTATGCTTTAACTCCTGACGTAGTTGGTCCAATGGAAGCTCTTGGTAAAAAGCATGAACAAGGTGGAACACTTGTCAGTTTGGAAGAGGCAAATATTATTTCTGACTATAGGAAGGTAGGAGAAGATTTCGCTAATCATGTCAGAGAACAATATGGAATAAAGGTCGGACCTAAAGATACATATGCTACTCTTATTGATAAGTATAAAAACAAAATAGGGTTAAAGCAGAAGTATGAGGATATGGAAAAGCTTTTGACTAGGCTTAAAAAGAATGAGGCGGTCAAAGACAAAAACACTTCCGAATACAATAAATCTGTTTTGTCAAAATACATCTCCGAAGGTCAGTCGGAAATTGATGAGCTGGAGGTGCAGCTTAGAAAATTCGCTGATGTTGTTTATGAGGCTCAGGAAGCTGAAAAGCGTAAGGTTGAGATGGATGACTTTTTTAGAGAAGGTGGTCCTATAGATATGAAGAAAGTACGTTCTACCGCTAAGGCTTCCGGATTATCAGAAGATGAGGCTAAGAATATTCTTTTTGATGCTTACATTAAAGAGCGCCGTAAGATGGCAGAGGGCGGTCCAACAGAAGAGCAAATAGCTGAAGGTAAAAAGAAAGCAGAGTTATTGCGTAATCTATTTGGACGTCAGTTGAATTTCTCTATAGTAGATGTTGCTGATGCTGCTAAGGTATTAAATCCTGAGACCGGGGTAAATGATAATCAAGAACTACAGCGTAGTACAGGATATTCTTATGGAAGAGCGAACGAATCATCTTTTAATAATCTGATGGATTTGCATAGGTGGGCTAAAGATTATGCTTCTAACGGTTATAGTGAATTTAATACAGAGGGATTTCAGACCGGTTACAATAATCAGCTTAACCAGTTATGGTCTTTGGCAAATGCTGGTATTATCAGAAATGCTGATGACGCTAAGAAATTTAGGTTTGATTATGGGTTTTGGGGTCAGACAATGGTGCCTCCCTCAGGTGAACATGTACCAGGTCAGACGTTTAATTCCTTTGCGGTTGACGGCAAATTCGGTCAAACTACAGCAACTAGGTCCTTCTACGGTCTTGATGTTATCACACCAGAACAAAAGACGTTATTGAATCAGAAGGGTATTAAGAATTTTGTTGATTTATTCGGTGATAATTCAGAAGAAGCTAAAAAGATATTAGGTAAAGATTATGACAAATTCCAGAAGTTGAAAGATTTCGGTTTGTTTGGTAATAGCGATTTTGTTCTTGAGTCGTTTATTCCAGTTGAAAGTATACCTGATATACAGGTAGAGGATTTTAATCCGGAGATAAATCCGGTGCCTCTGCCTAGCGACAATGTTGTTACGGAGGAGCCTCGGGACGACAGACCGGCGGGTTCGACGCAGGCTGGCTCAAGGGCGCGGGGTAGAATGTCCTCTGGAATTGCTAGTCCGATATTCCCGGAGATGTTAAGAGCGCCACAGTCTCCTATTAAATTCGAAGCCCTTGAGAGACACCAGGCACCAAGAATAGAGCCAGTATTAAGGTCAGCAGACCAATATATTAATGAGATTCATAGAAGTGTATCTTCTCAGCTAGATGCCTTAGGAGATGTGCCAGATTCTCAAAGAGCAGCTATTATGGCTAACATGAATGCTATTGCTGGTACTAATATAGCCAGATATATTAATCAGGTAGATTATGATAATGCAAGGCAAAGAAATGAAGCTGATAGATTCAATGAATTGTATTATGCTCAGACTGATGATAAAAACATTGCGGAAAGACAGAGATATGAAGCAGATGTTTTGAAAGCTGAAGCTGTAGCTGACGAGAATTATGCAAAGTATCTTGACAGTCTTAACAGTGAGATTCAAGGTAAATTTAATGTTGCTACATCACTTAACACAATTAGGTCTATTGTTCCAGACATGGTGATGCTACCTAGTGGTCAGATTGTTTATGTTGGTAACAATAATTTCACAGCAGCAAAAAATCCAGCAGAGACAGATAAGGAAACAATAGAAAAACAGAAGAAAGGATAGTAAAATGGCATCTCAATATAGTATTTTAAGACAGTATTCTCCATATGTGAGTCCGTATAACATAGACCTTATCAAAGAGGCTATGTTATACAAACAGGGTAAGGTAGACGCTAATAGGGCTGCAATTAACCAGCAGATAGATTATTTGATGGGGCAGGACCTTGCAAAAGAAGAAGATAGGGAATATCTTCAGAATAGAGTATCTGATACGCTTGCTAGGGTTAATGAGATGTATGCCGGTGCGGACCTTTCTTCCGATGGTATAACAAGGCATATCCAGAGTGAGGTCAGTACAATTCTAGATGACAATGTGATAAATGCTGTTGCCGGAACTGCTGAGATGAGAAGGATGCAAGCTCATTTGGAAGAGATTCAGAAAGATAATATGGGTGCGTATTCAGATATGAATGCTTATGTAGCTATGAAGCCCGCTATGCAATGGCTAAATGACGGTAAGGCTGGCACGAAATTAGGACCTCTCAATTATACTCCTTATACAGATTACAATAAGGAGCTTAATGACCTTATGATGGACATAAGGAGCAAGAGTGGTGCTACAAAGTATTTCGAACAGGTTAAGGATGCTGAGGGTAATCCTACTGGTGATATCATGGAAATATCCAGAGACCAGATGTCTGCTGAACAAATAGCTGCTATAGCTATGAGTGGTTTATCTGATAAAGCAAGAAGGCAGATGCAGATAGAGGCTGAATTTATGGCGGATTCTAATCCTGGAATGTTCTCTTATCAGAATATGATGTCATATGCTCAGTCTGATTTAAATAGGCAGAGAGATAGGATTGCTGCTATGGAGGCGGAAAAGATGGGGTATACTAAAGATACAACACAGTATAGGATGTTGGAATCCCAGATTAATGATGCCAAATCGTCTCTTATCCGAACAGAAGATTCTTTGCGTTCCATCACTCCGGAGAATTATAACCCTATTATGGGTGCTCAGATGGTGGTTGAGACAAACTTTAAAAATGGAGCTGCTTTAAAGTGGGCTTATGATAAAACTTCTTATGAACTGAAATCCGATGAGTCTTATTGGAAGAGGATGAATTTGGCTATAAATGAGAGAAACTATAATCTTGAGTATGCAAAGTTCCAGTTTGGTGTAAAGAAATGGCAGTCTGAGTTTGAGTATGGAAGACAAAAGGATGCTTATGAGGCTCAGAGAAAAGAACGTGAACTTGGTTTTGACATGAGTTTGGAGGCTGCAAAAACTCAATCCGGTATAGATTTGAATAATGCCAGGACACAAAAACTTCTGGCGGAGGCGGCGGCTAAGGGCGCGGGTGCGACAGGAGGTCGTGCAGGTTCTCAGGCTATGTTTGATGCTGCTGCGGCTGGCGCTGGTTATGGGGTTATTACAAGAGGAGAAGTTAAAGACTTAAGCAGCAACGATGTTGACCGTATGATTGAAGAGGGTTTTGCTAACAAATACTCAGAGCATAATGCGAATATGCTTCGTTTAATCAATAACCTCGATCCAGAAGATGTAAAGAAAATAGACAAGCATATAGCTGAGCAATCCAAGAATCCTACATCTGGGTACGCTGGTCTTACTCGTAATGATGCTTATCTTCGTTATTTTAAGCAAAATGGAGGTTTAGGTAACAAAGCGTTTGCTAATGCGACAAAAGGGCAGAATGGAGATAAAAGTCCAAAGATAGCTCAGGACGCTTATATAGCAGCTTCTGGTTCTTATCAAAAACTCAGCATACATAATGAAAGAATTAAGGAAGAAAGCAAGGTTTCCGGAGGACTTAAAGTCGTAGCAAGCTCTGCGTTTGTGGATGTCATGAAGGATAGGTATTCTAAAGTTGTGAATGGACTAAAAGTTTATCCAGCGCAAAAAGGTGAATATTCGAAATCCGATTTGGAAAAACTGGATGAAAGGTTTTCCGACCTTTTAGGTGGATCTGGATATAATCGCGGGGATGTCTATAAATTGTTTTTACCAGAAGAAAATGGTGTGTACCGTTTGGCTAAAGCCTCTATTGAAGAGCTTGCCAATAATTTTAATAATGGCATAGGGAATGCTATATATAGTACATTTATGCTTAATTTGGATTATTCCTCTGATGTTACTGGTTCATTTGGTCTAAAAACATTTGAACCATCTGGGGATGTTGTAGATATCCGTAAAAAATATCTTTTTATGAATATACCAAATCGTCTTACAATAACCGCTAAGAGTACCAGTGACCCGGATTATAAAATTGTCAATAAAGCAAGGGCTCTCTATTATGCTAAAGATGGTGCGCAACCTAAAACGGGTGATATAAATACGTTTAAAATAGAGTTTGCCGGAACTGCTGAAAACGGGGAGCTTAATTATAAAATTATGCCAGTTGGTCAGGGGTTGAATGAGAAAAACGCAATAGAGATTAGTTTGGCGGAACTTCAATCCAATGGTATTATAACAAATACAAATGAGCAAGATTTGCCGATAGGCCTTTATGACAGCGGTGTTGTCAGGATATCTTTTGCTGATTCCAACAACAAGGATTATGTAGATTTGCTTGAGTCGAGAGGTATTTCCGGCGTTTATGCTTCTAAGCCGGATTTAAAGAATCATTTATCAGAAATGATTATTTCAAGATTTTCAAACAACCTGTCTTCTATTATCACTTCGATGGAAGATCCGACTGCTCCTGATAAATCCAAAGTTCAGATGGAAACCCTTATAAATGCTGTTTCGACAATTGTAGATAACGCAGAAAAGTTGGGCATAGGAGTAAAGGGGTTTGATACCCAAACAAAGAATTCTTACGGCTATGATAGTTTTATTTATAAGTTAAATCCGTCTAATCCGAATGCTAGGCCGGAAGAAGTATTATCAGTAAGAACAAAAAATGCTTTTTTCGCCGACTCTATTGATGAGGAAATGACGGTAGCTCCACAATTTAGGTTATCTTTGATGATTGAGGGAGCTTTAAATGCGGCCATGAATAGAATGGTTGAGACTGGAGCTACTTCTCTTGATGAAAGTATGGATTTGACTAAAATATTAAAAGCTGTTCAGTAATGGATACAAACAATAATAATACAAATCTTGTGGATGCCGCGGGTTTTTCCCGGTACCCACATACTGTTACTAATACTGGTGGTTCGTTGCCGGTAAACAATGTGCCAGACCAGAATAAGGAGGCTTTATTAAGAAAGCCTACGGTAAGTAGGTCTATAGGGATTAAGTCGACTGTATCTCCTATTGGCTTGGTAGACTCTATTGATGTAGACTCAAGTTTTATAGCTCCGGATCCGGTTAGTGGGGCTTTTAATTCAAGAAGTCGTATTCCGGAAATAGTAAACAAGATAAGAAAGGATGCGGCAAATAGTTATTATTCTAAACAGAACGACTATGCTAGCATGATTGCCAGAGACCAGGCTCGGTACGATACCCGGGGGTTATCCAAATATGGTGATAGGGTTTCTGTCGGAGAGGTATATGATATATACAAAAATGGACTCATGCTACCTAAATATGAGTCTTTTTCCCCCGGCAGAAGAAATGAAGAGTATAATGCTTTGCGTCAATCAGGATGGGATAAAACGGTAAACGGTTTAGGTAAATTTGTGGGTAAAACGGCTCTTTATAGTGTTGGTAGTATCGCTGGAGCTATTTACGGAGCCGGTAGCGCTATAAAGAATTTATCACTTTCCGCGTTTTTTGATAATAGTTTCAATGATACATTAAATATGATTGATGAACGAATCAATCATCAATTTGCCCATTATTATACCGAGCAGGAAAAGGACATGAATTTCTTGCAGAAGCTAGGAACGATGAATTTCTGGATGAATGATATTATCGGAACAGGGGCTTCTTTTACCGCTGGTGCTATTTTGTCCGCATATATTACTGGTGGGTTAGGTTTGGCTACTCTTGGATCTACCGGGGCTAGGATAGGAATCAAAATCGCATCTAAACTTGGTAGATATAGTCGTGCCGCCGCTGCAACAAAGACGGCTTTTGGTGATCTTAAAAGAGGGGCTACCATATTTGGAGCTATAGGTAATACACTAAAAACTACCGGACAGCTTTTTACCGGAGCCGCATGGGAGGCTTCTGTTGAGGCTAATTCATATATTAGGGAATCAGAAGGACGATTCAAAGATTATATTAAGGCTACAACAGGAAGAGAAGCAACAAGACAAGAATTGGATGAATTCAATGAAACAAACATAGATGCGGCTAATTCTGTATTTGCAGCCAATATGGGTATTGTTGGTTTATCCAACTATATGCTCTTGGGTAAGTATCTTGGTCTTGGTTCCGGGGAAGTCGGTAGATTTTTCAAAAGGAATTTTTCGAAGGTGGGTGATACCGCCAATAAATACCTTTTCGGCCTTGGTGTTAAGAAGTCTGCAACCGAGGCGGGGAAACTTGTTTCTATTAATGCTAATAGGGCACAGAAGATAGCGGCCGGAGTTTTCAATTTCAGCAAACGACCACTATCAGAAGGTTTGTTTGAAGAAGGTTTGCAGGGTGTAGCCCAGAAAGCCGCGACGGAATATATTCAATCGAAGTATGATAAGACAAGGTTGGAGCAGACGGCTTCTGTTGTAGATGCGATATCGAAAGGAATCATAGAGCAATATACATCCAAAGAGGGCTGGGTTGAGATTGGCGCCGGCGCTATCATTGGTGCGATGTTCGGGGTAGGGCAAGGTTTTGGTCTCACGGAACGCTCGAATCGGGCTAAAGAGATATCTGCTATTGTTGATAATTATAACAAGAGCAAAGCTTTTACTCCTGAATCAGTAAAATCTACAGTTAGAACAATGGCTTCTCTTAACATGCAATTAGGAGACCAGGGACAAAATGCTGTAGGTTTCGCTTCTGTTATGGAGGATTCTGATAGCACTTACCAAAAATTTGCTTTATCAGAGAGTCTTGGTATGCTTGAAGAACATGCTGATGATTTTGAAGCCATGGTCAATTCCCTTGATTCCGCTGAGTTGGCGGCGTCAATGAATACAGATGTGAATTCTGTAGAAGAGTATAAAAAATATATTATTAATGATTTTAGGAAACAGCTTGATAATTATCGTAACGCATCTGCTTTTGCGGAAGATGTTTTGGGTGATTTGGCGGTTTCCGACTTTAAGGGTATGGTCGGACAAACTGTTTACAGGGGACTCACTTCTGTAGACAGGATGGTGTATGCCGCTGATTCTATCAACAAGATAGTAGGTGGCAATTTTGATATAAATTCCGGACTCCACAATTTATCCATGCTTCCGGAAAGCTTAAAAGATAATGTTGGGAGGGTAAGGCAGATTAAGGAGAAGATTGATGATCTTAATAAACAGATTGAATCTTATGCTTTATCTCCAAAGAGGGTTAATGCTGAGGGGGTAGATACCGAAGCTGAAAGAATTAAGGCTGATACACAAAGATTGTCCGAGTTGCAAGAACAATACGAAAGAGAGGTTTCTTCTTTGAATAATTTTGTGTTTGATCGTGGAATATTCAAGGTTGGTGAAAGAGTGTCTTCGCTGCTTTCACAGACATTGACTCCAGAAATCATATTGGAAGCTTACGATGCTATGGATACCATAGAGTCGTATATTAGCACTATAGATCCAAAGAATATGACTGACGCTGAAAAATTGCTAGTTGGTTTGGTTAACGATTATAGGGATAATGTTATCAATCTTCGAGCTATATCATCTTTTATGAACCAGTTGGGAGACCGTAAGTTTTTAACTGATTATTATAAAGGTTTTACTAAGCTTGCTTCATCCTTTTTCAAAGAAGGTTCAGAATTTCTTAGCGCAGATAGGGATATCAGTATCAGGGGTGACAAAACAATGTCGGATGAAACCATTGATGACATGGTTGCCAGAGGCGAGATGACCGAAGGCGAGGCTTATACTTATAAAATTCTTGCCCATTTAGGAGATAGTATTGCTCCAAGAGAGAGGGTTGACTCTATGAGTGACGATGTTTATGAAGAAGCCAAACAACCTGATTATGCCGGACCAGAATTGATAAATATAGCCGCTAAGATATTTGGTGCCGGAAAGGATGTTTTGTCGCCGAGGGAAACCGAGGTTTACAATACCCATAAAAACGCCATAGATGAAGCTGTCAGAGATATGGGTGGTTCACTTACCGGAATGATAAACAACTTAAAGAACAAACTTGAAAAAGCAGAAAAACGAGAAGGGTCCAAAGCTGAAACAACATCTATGGTTTCTGATATCAAAGATGAATTGGATAATCATTTGAAAGACGTTTATATTGACAAGAAAGATGGTTCAAAAGATGGGCTTAACTCATTTATTGAAGACCAGGTTTTAGACAATGGCGAAGCTGCCAGATTGCTTATTGAAGATTATACGGCAGATTGGCTTAGGAAGAATGGTTTATATGAAGGTGTTGACGATGTGATGGCTGATGCTTTGTCTTCGGATGTTGTCGTTAATTCTATCAGGTCTGAGGAAACCGGTGTTATCTCTCCAAAAGACAGCAAGGGTGTCATAGGAAGAGGTGAAAGGATAGCTTGCGCCAATCCGTATATGGTGGTGGCTAAGGTTTCCGGGAATAGGGGAGATCATCTTTGGTTTTCTAATTTAAAGCTTGAAAAATTCTTTGATGCTATAGGGATAAAAGAAGTTGTTTCCGTCAAAAGTTTAGGGAAAAACAAATACGAATACGAAATCAAGTATCCTGATGATACAGTAGTCAGCATTAAAATTATCAAGATCAAGGATGGAGCTTTTGTGGTCAGTGTAGATGACGCGAGGGCTATGGCTGAAAAAACAGGAAAGTTGGTATTACCTCAGAAGTTGACACAGAAAGGATTTATGGTTTATACTGTCAACAATGGGGTGGTGTCTCCGTTTTTAACGGGCAATGGCTACGGTGAGACAGAAACTGATTTTATAGACCAACAAGCTTTATCTGAGGCATCAGTGGGAGATGATGTTTCTTTTGTTATAGAACCTAATGATGCATACAATCAGAAGTTATGGAATGAATACAATAACACAAAGGACGCTGATAAAAAAGCAAAAAAAACATTTTCAAAAGGTGTTGTTGTAAAGGTCCTTGATAAAAGCGGCCGCCTTGTATCTGTTATGGCTTTAAGGGATGCGTCCAACTTTGTTGAGATGGATATAGATGCGATTATATCTGGATTTGAGAAAGGAACTCAGTCTATCGAAGCCGGTACTGCTAAGATATCAGCCAAACTTCCTGGTAGGATTAACGAGAAGATGGACCAGGATGGAAATATTGTGCCAACAAGGGTTAGTGCTGAGGATGCTGCGAATATAGTTGATGTCGGATATATACAGGATGGCAAGCTTAAACTTAAAAACGGAGAGAAGTGCACAGTTTATCCATTTGCGTCAGTAATACAAAAAGCATCACAAAAGGGTGCAAAACTTGGTACTACGAGAATCCCGGTGGTAGTTCTTAAGGGTCCGAATGGAGTAAATTACGTTTATCCGGTTTCATTGGTAGCTAATACGACTGGAGAGGTGTCTTCTCTTATTACTGCCATTAATAATTACTTGTCAAATCCTGACGGTTTTTCAGACCAGCAGATATTTGCTTTGGCTGCAGGGATAAATGCTTATGTAAGGAAGAATGAGTTGAATTATGACGAGTATTCTATCAGTCCGTCTGGAACAATGGAAGACTTTACTAATTCTTTGAAAAAAGTTTTAGGTTATCTTCAGACAGCCTCTGATGTCAATGTTGTTGATTGGGTTACTGGTGATAGAAGTGTAGAAGATGTTGTTGCATCAGATGTTATGACTGAGATTAATTTCTCGGAAGGTATGTTTGTTGGTCCAAAAATATGGATTGATTCAAACGGTGATGAAGCTTTAGCAGAGGTAGACGATGAGGATTTGCCTTTTGGTACAGGTGGTACTAGCACATCATCAGTAACACCAGTAGCAGGGCCGACTACATCAACTACTTCAGTACCGGTAGAGCCAGCGGCAGAACCTACGGCAACTTCTACGGCAGAGCCCGTAGTGATTCCCCCGGCAGCTCCGGCGGCAGAGCCTACAGCAGAACCTAAGGTAGAACCTACGGCGGCGCCAGAGACTGTCACTGAACAGCCTTCTTCTGGAAGAACATCGTCAAAGAAGAATTTTTCCATTCATAGAGCGAAACTTGTAGGTAAACCCTATAAGAATATCTTTGATTTCTTGTGCCGTGCTTTAGGAGATACTTTATTTATTAATGTGGATGGAAACCATAAAAAAGAAGATATAAGATGGATAGTAGGAGATCCTAAAATGTCTACACCTAGGTATGCAAATGGAAAAGGAATGACTTTTAGTGAGATATTTGATTGGCTTAGAAATTCAGAGGAGAAAGTAGTTAAAGAATATCTTAGTTCAAAGAAAGGGGCGGAAGAGGAAATAAAAGAATCTGTAAGGAAAGATTTGGCTTTTCTTATCAAGAGTATTCCGAACATTACTACAGCGTTGAATTATTCGTTGGCTATCAATGGCATTAAGACCATATCGGAGAATGTTGGATATATCGATCTCAATGGTATTGTTGACGCATTAAATTCTTATATAAAAAGTAATATAAACGTAGAAGAAGTAGCGGAAAATGCGGCAAACGATATCAGTATTCTTCTTCCTTTAGAAGGTGAGAGTTTATTCTCTAAAATAGAGGATATTGCAGTAGATATGCAGAATGGAACTAATATTACAAGAGCAGAAGCTTTGACAGTTTTATTGGATTCCCTTGAAGCTTCCAAGAAGAATGATGCTTCAGATACAGATATTGAAAAGGTTCAAAATGCTATAAATGATGTCATCGAAAAAGACAAGAAGGTAGAAGAAGCTAAGAAGTTGGAAGAAGCCAGAAAAGCCGAGGAAGAAGCAAGAAAGGCTGAAGAGGAAAATAAGAAAAATAAGTCAATTCGTGGCAAGAAATCTGCTTCGAATGAAAAAACGGATTATCCTTATTTCCCGGGATTTTTTGATAACAATAATGAAAATAATGAAGATAATGGACAAGGAACAGAAGGACAAGTTGAAGCAAGCGCTAACGCTGAATCTCAGCAAAGCGATACTGAACAAGGAAATACAGAAAGTGCAAAACCAGAATCCGGAAGCGGAAGTGCCGGAGGAGTTGTCGAACCTGTTAACAACAGTGGAAGTCAAACTAGACAACCTATAGCAAAGACTTATAGTTTCACGTCAGATGAAATATCTTCTGAAAGAAACAGTAAAGGTCAAAATACTATAAATGACAGTGAATGGATTCCTGGTATAAACAAAGAGGTTTCTGGTATTGTGTATACAGCAAGAAAAGGACCATTTGTTTATTCAGGAAGGTTTGAGGGGGTTGTTGGTGAAGGAATCAAGTTTAGAGCTTTGACAGAATTGGAAGTTAAAGAAGATAGTATTTCCGGCTTAAGTACTGCTGATATAAAACGCAAAGGATTCCAAATAATAGGCAATTGGGCTTATAGGGTTGACAGAGCTTACAATGTCTTCCGTATGTATAATATCCAGACTGGAGAAGCTTTCAGAATAGAAGGTGTAGAGTCTGAGGATATCAAGAGGCGTAAATTCATCAATAGTCTATCTCAGTCTAGCAGAAGTAAGGATGTTTCTGAGCCAACAGAGGTAACACCTAAAAATGATAGATTGAAAAGCATGCTTGAAGCCAGAAAGGCAAAAGACGAGAGTCGTAAGACTAAGTCCGCGGAAGCGTCAGCAGTAGCAACAGTAGAAGAGGTGCCAGCAGTTGTGGGCGCACAACAAGAAGCTGATAAACCAGAAGGGGTTCAGGAGCTTGCAGAAGAGGTTGATCCTAAAACAGCTAATATTAATTCAAGAAAAGCTAAAGCTGATGAAAAGTTTAACAAGGAAGTGATTATGTTGAATAAAAAGTCCGAAACTATTCTTGGTAAGGGTAGTTTTCTTCCTGGGGGTGAAGCTTTGCTAATAATTGTAGATGGTTCGCCTAGGGATTTTGGAGTAAGGTTTCATCGCTCAAAAGGAGGAATAAATCTTCTTAAGGAAGAGTTATTGTATTTGAATAAAAAACATTCATTTAACCAAAAATTGAGTAAGGGTAAATTCTCTGATAAGGAAATTACAGATGTTACACCTCCGGCATTTATGGAGGATATGAAGAATAATCCTGAAAGATATAAAAGTAGGGCTAGAAGAGATCTTTTAATGGAGAAAGCTCTTAAAGATGTTGTTATCCCATACTTCGAAGCAAGTGCTCAATATGCTAAAACTATTGAGGATTTATCAACAGTTGCTGAGGCTAACGCTTCCGTGAAACCTAAGAGAGCCGGTAGAAAGAAGCCTAATGTAAACATAGGGGATGTCGATTTTTCTGAATCTAAGAATGAACTCAATAAGGATTGTACTGTTAAAAAGTAACGACAAAGGGAGGGTAAAACCTCCCTCTAAAAACATAAAACGATGAGCGTAGCATGTCAAGTTTTTAAAACTAGCAGTGGAGCGATAGAAAAGGTTGTTGCTCCCAACGGGAATGAATCATTTCTATTCGAGAAAGCCTTTGAACAAACCGGGAATTTGGATACCGCTTTGTCTCTGTGGTCAACAGCATATACTCCGGGATTTAAAAAATACTATGGGTATTGGGATTCTCCGGCGCTGGGAGAGTATTTTGATACAGACCATAATGGTGAGCCTTTATTGGATAGTGTATTAAAGTATCTGGAAAAGGAAACCAACAAGGCTGGAATATTTAGCCCCAGAGAAATAGAGGATATTCAGTCTATGATGTCTTATGCTGAATTGGGCGGTATAAATGAACTGGGTTCTGTAATAAAGGATAATTTCTTTATAGCCGGAAATATAACATTAACACGAAGTAATCTTGTTAATTCCGGTTTATATACAAAAGAAGAAGCTGACAGAATCATGTCCGATGAGTCTATTAAGGACACTGTGATAGATTCTATGGAAAAGATAATGGATTATACTTCTTCCGGTGAAATGACTGATAGGGATATGTATTATCTTAATACAAGCCCAGAGGGACCTCTAATCTATAAAGGGGACGAATACAACAGGCTTGGTAAAAGAGTGCCTTATAATCCAGCAGAGATAGATTATATTATAATGGAAAATGCCGCCGGGATAAAAGATAGTCCGAATTTTATAGGAGCATTAGAAAATGCCGGAATAGATGATTTGTCTCAGTCATTAGAATCTGATCCTGATTATGCGTTATCTTTAATGGAGGGTTATCAGGATATGGAAGTGGTGCCGGAGGTTTCTTTAGATAGAGATGGTAATGTTATGCCATATAATTCGAGGGTTTCTGAACTTGAGCATTTCTCTATGGTAAATCCTAATACATACCCAAAGATAAGAACTGCTATATCTGATTTTCTCAGAATGGATTCTATTGACGAGGAAGGGCTGAAGCTTCTCCGGGATATAGAACGAATGGCTATAGATTTCGGTATAGATATTATTGGTTTGTCAGATTCTATGTCAGATAAGGAGAGTATAGATAATATGCTCATGTCTTTGGATATACATTTGTCTGCAATCCATAGAGGGATAGATGCTGACGTTACGGGGTTAGCTGATGACATAGACCAGGTGTTAGGACGCGGGCGCCGGGAGAGGGCGGTGATGCTGCCTCAAAACCTCGTCGGGCAGCCTGTTGTCTATCTGGAATCGGATTTGTCGGAGAGAGCCTTGTTTGAAAACAACTCATTGTTAAAAGTAGGAGACAATATATATATACCTTTATCCAATAATAATGAAACTACCGAACAATTATATACGTCAATCTCTGATATGATATTGAAGTATCCAGAATCATTTAATTATCCAATATTTCCTTCAAGCTATTATAAAGATGGAGTGCTGGATTACGATAAAGTAAAGCAGTCTTCTGACAGCTTTAAAATAAAAGAATTTGTAAGGAGCTATGTTTTACAGAATACATCTGATTCTGTTACAGAGAAAATGAATTTGGCAAAGATGGTTGTAGGTATAAATCTGGGAGCTGCAGTACCAGTTGTCGACATTCAGAAAGAATTCGACATTTATACAGCAATGCAGAATAATGAATCTCATGATTCGGACATATCTGATATAAGAAGAGACTACTTGATGAATAAGTACAATAATACAGATTTATATGACAAGGTATATAAGCATATAAGATTCAATAGCTACGGCGGTATATCATTGAGGTCCGACGATATGTCTATAAAGAACAGTATAGACCTTAATTTGAAAGGTGAACAAAGGCGAAGATTTATGGCTTATGCTTTGAATTCTGTTAATGAATCAATAAAAGATGTTTTTTTTGTAGAAAGACAAGACATTTCTTTAGCAGGAGATGATTTTTATCATTATCTTTACAGCCGAAATCCTGAGTTATTAACAGATTATACCGGACGTTTTGATATGGTTGGTAATCTTTATTCTGTTGCCGGAAAATACGATTCATTTATCAAAATAAACGGACAGGTTTTATCTAAGGTCTCAGAGGATAATTCTGGCGGTATTTATAGCACGGTAACAGAAATGAATGCTAATGCGTATAAATATCAGTTATCTCAGGAAGTATATCAATATCCAATATCGGATACAAGATTGTCTGAAAATCCTGATATTAAACAGGAATTTAATCTTACTGAGAAAGAAAAAAACTCATTAGATTATTTGGAGTGTTGATTTTATTATTGATTTTCAATATATTATCTTTCATTGTAATAGTGCTTTGTTTTGATTTATGAGTGTGTATAAATTGTGCTTAAAAGAACAAAGCTATGAGAAGGGAAAGCACTAGAGTAAGAGATAATGAAATCCACAATCTATACGAGTCGATCGTTAGAGAGTTGGGTGATTTAGGGAATGTGGTTTCCAGATCATATATATATGATAAGATAAGAGAAAAGACCAGACTTAGTATCAGAACCATTTCTTATGTATTAAACCATACCCAAAAGACAACTTAACCTATAGCTACTTTATTTTATTCATAAAATTAGAATCAGGTTTAGCGAAATCTGATTCTTTTTTTTGTGCATATTCCTTCCTTTTTATACGTATAATCTTCCTTTTTATCGGAAACTATAGTAATGATTTACAAGGTGTTATTTACGAATTTTGCAATATACCCACGAGGGTTTATTACAAGTTAAACTTTCTAAAATTTATTACTATGGATGGTGATAAGATCTTTCTCTTGGACAGTGTAAGTCCTTGTTGCAACATGGGTGGTTGTTGCAATACAACAACAGATGGTTTGTTGTCAATGATTCCTGGTTTGTTTGCTAACATGATGGGTGGTCAGAAAACTGATCCGGCTTTGATTGCGGCATTGATGAACGGTAAAGACAACAAGGGTATGTTCGGCGGCGAAGGTTCATGGTGGTTGTGGATTTTGCTGTTGTTCTTCTTGTTTGGTAACAGAGGTTTCAATAATTTGTTTGGCGGTGCTGAAGGTATTCCTGCTCAGTTGAACAACGAAACTGGTAGAGAACTTTTGATGCAAGCTATTCAGGGTAACAGGGGTGCTGTTGAACAACTTGCTTCTGCATTCAATTGTACATCTAACCAGATGAGTTCTGCATTGTGCTCTATCCAGGGTGCTATTGACAAGTTGTCTGGTCAGGTAGGTATGTCTACTCAGTCTGTAATTAACGCTATTCAGGCTCAGGGTTGTGAAATTGGTAACAAGATTGCTACATGCTGCTGCAACTTGACAAGTCAGATTGACCGTACAAGTGCTGCTACTCAGAACATGATTAACAATCAGGGTTATGAAAACCGTTTGGCAACATTGAACCAGACAAATGTATTGCAGGGTACTATCAATAATGGATTCGCTGACAGCAATGAACGCACAACAAATCAGTTCAATATCTTGAGTTCAAAGATTGATGCACAGACCAATATCATTAATGATAGGTTCTGTGAACTTGAAAAGCGTGAAATGCAGCGTCAGATCGATGCTTTGCGTGATGAAAAGAACGCACTTCAAAGTTCTGCGTTATTGCAGCAGCAGACAGCTAACTTGATTGATCAGTTAAAACCTTGTAGCCGTCCTTGTTATTTGACTTGCTCTCCTTACCAAACTTTCCCTAACGGTCAATTGTTTGGCGGAAATTGCTGTGGTAACAATTGTTGCAATAACGGTTGTTGTGTGAACGGTGCAAATGTCTAACCTATTAAAGAAAGGAGGCTATTATGGGCTGCATTTCTAAAATAGGCGTAGGCTATGTAATCGTAACAAATGGAGTTATAGTAAATGCTACAAACGTGGTATTTGGGATAAATCCTAATGTTTGGAGATGTCTTCCAAGTGAAGGAGTTGCATTACTGAAAATCCGTCAAGCCGTCCCTACTGCGGGACAATCTCTTCCTGCGGCAATAGCAGTGCCTACAAATAGCACTGTGACTACAGTTGGTGATGGTTCTTCATGTTGTACCGTAATGAGTATTCCGGTAATCAATCCGGTTAACACTCCCGTTACAGGTTTAAGCATGACCAATAACACAGAACGATTGGTTTATTTCAACAAACCAAAAGGTATTTTGAGATTAATGGATTGCTGTGTTGGAGCAAAACCGGCTGCAGCTGCCACTAAATCCGCAAATGCCTAATTTTTCAAAAACAAAGGCAGGGTGGCTTTAAGTCACCTTGCTCTTTTTAAATTAGACTATTATGTTTTCAGATTTGAAGAAAGGGTTTCAAGTACATGCACTTGACACCACAGAAGTACCGAAATATTATTTAGGCAAAGTGATTGCCGTGTCTGAACCTCGTTTCTTGTCTCCGACGCCCGGCTCATACCAGCCGACGCAGGGCAGAGTGGTGGACCTTACTGTGGAAGTTGATGGTGAAACAAGAACATACACAGTTCCAGAATCACAAAATGTAGCAAAAGCTATGGGTATAACATTGTCAACAAATCTCGAAGCTGTCCTTAATGAGTTAAGTGCTATTAAGAGAAACAGCCAGGAGATAATAGACAGTGTTGAACTCAATAGGAATAAAATAGAAGCTTGTGACAGAATCATGGAAGAGGTCAACCCGGCATTCAAACAGACAAGGGAACAAGACAGGAAAATCGCCGGAATAGAAAGCCAGGTGAAACAGCTCTCAGGTTCCTTTGACGAACTGAAGAGATTGATTGTCGAACGATTAAAATAAGATGTTATGAAAGTACTTGATTTGCGTACCGGAAGGATCGTGAACGCCGGAAGGGGGTATATTCCAAGAGCTGTCAGGGTAATTATGGGGAGTCCAATGTCTTCTAATGAAGATAAGGATGATAATGAAGATACTACCCATAAACATGATGATATGGAGCATAAAGATGAAGGCGAACATCATGAAAAGGATGAGAAGTCTCATGTAGAGAAAAAAGATATGCCATATATGCGTGAAGGTGGACATGTTATGAATACTCCAGTTCAGAAAGATGATTCAACTTACTGGCATTATGTTGAAGTATATGGTTATCATTTCTCAAAAGAGCTCGCGGAAACCGCCGTCTCATGGTTAAAGAATGCTGATAAATCCAGCAGAATCTGGAGGTTGTCAGAAATTAAAGACATATTCACAAGGTTAGGCGTTAAAAAACCAGATAACGCTACTTGGGGTGATGTTCATTATATTTTCGCTATGTGTTATGCTGATGGATTTCCAAAGGTATATAAATGCGATAGCGACTTAGTTAAAGCAACAATGATGCACTTAGAAGATCCGGATGCTCCGGAGGGTGCTGAATTTGTTAAGTGGCTCGCTGTACAAAAGCACATGGGACATGAAATAAAATGGGCAGAAATGATGTGATTCGAACAATGACTATAGCTATACCCGCCGACCGGCAATAGAATACCGGTGGCGGGTTTTGTTTTTATTGCTGGCAGCATTCAATCATACTGCCAGCATATTTTTCCTTAATAGTCAGAAACCTAAGACCGTCACTACAAATAATACCCTCTGTTTCTCCGGCTGGAATAAATTGTTCTCTAACCCCTTCCTGATTTACTATTAATGTCTTTTTCACACTGCCGTCTTCCGATTCCACGGATACGGCTATCGTCCTATCCTCGCCACAGTTGCAGTCTGCCGCCACTTGCGCCCCGGAAGCACCTTCGGTCCCTTCATACTGGATTGATACGGTTCCCGTTCCATCGTTAAATTTTGATTCAAATAATTCACTCATAATATGCATATTTAAAGATTCTAGACAAATATACTTAAAAGGAAGTTATTTTTGGTTAGAGATATTGATATATTAAATCTGGTATTTTATCTTAGCGCTAAAATTAGAAAGTTATGAATGGATTAAGACCTGAACTTGGTCAGCTCGGGAAAGAGGACCAGGATTATTACAACGAAGCATGGAAGCGTGCTGAAGCGTCCAGAAGAGAAAACGAGTATCGAATTTTAAGAGAGACGCCGACGCCTCCTAAACCGACTAGAATGTATAATCCAAATACATTAGGTGGCAGAACAATCATCTAAGGAATAATGCTTATATTTGTCAAAAACAGAATAGTTATGGCAAAGCAAGGTTATTATTGGATTCCACAGGTGGATATGACTTTAAACGGTCAGAAATATTATGAGGCTCTTGTAATGGGCAGACCAGAATTTGATATGAAGAAACATCTTATCAGATTCAGATTATCAAGATACTTTCCGGTAGGTTCTATTCTACATTTCTTGAAAGATGATACAGAGTATGTAATCAAATGTAGATTGAAGAAGCCGGGTTTGTGGTATGAGGCGAAAAGAGTAGACGATGGAAGTATTACTCCCGAAGATATTGCAAGATTCACGTCCAAGAAGCCTGTTTATAGATGTGGATTTTTTCACGAAAAAAAAATAAGTAAAAATGGTACAGTTGATTTTGATTATCTTGTCGATACTGATGATAGCATCTTATACGACAGCTTTGTGTATTAAGGGAAAGGAAGTTCCAAATTCGATAAGTGCCACTTATTACAAGTTGGAACACAAACTTTGGTTTTTGGCTACGATGTGGCTTACCGCCGGGTTTCTTATTTATCCTATGGTTGAGATAAATCCTAATATGGCTGGGTTTGCTTTTTTAGCTGTATTTGGTATGATATCAGTAGGCGCGGCTCCTAATTTCGAAGAGACGTATGAGGGGAAGATACATGCGGCTGGCGCTGTTGCGTGCATTGTCGGGTCTCAGATATGGGTGGCGTCGGTGCTGCCGGAAACGCTTTATGCGTGGATTCTCTGTGCTGTATATTTCGGTGCTGACATGCTTGACTCTGAAGGTAAATTCGGAGAAAGATTCATGGAATGTAAACCAATGTTTTGGATAGAAATAGTCGCACTACTTACTACATATACTTCTTGTTTAAGTTTCTTCCTATAATTGGATTTAAAGTGTTTTTAGTCCCTCTGGTTTTAATAAATCAGAGGGATTTTTATTGTTATAATATTAATTCTTATATTTGAAAGTAAACTAAATAAATATCGATATTATGGGTGGTTATAATTCAGGTTTTTCATCTCCTCAGTTCGAGCAGGCAATTGCAGCAGCTCTTTTACAGGAGAAATCAAGTTACAACATCACACAGGATAAGGGACAGAATTACGCTTCTCTGACAGAAGCTATCGCGGCTGTGTCCGACGAAAAATACAAAGTAAACGGTTTGGTGCTGACATTCTACACCGGTACAGAATGGGTGTCTAAGAGGTATAATGGCGCGGACGCTTCTGGATTTGCTACAGAGGATAATTGGGTGGATGCTGGTGGAAGTATTCAAGAAACAGATTGGACCCCATTCAATGTTATCATAAATAGAATTATTGCAGAGGATTATAAAAATATTACTGATGAAGATTATAATACATTAAAATCTTTTATTAAGGAGCCTGATAAAGTGTATTATCCAACAGTAAAAAGTATTGAAAGCGAACAAGAGATGATACTACAATCAAGCTTGTGTATATTTATTTCAGAAAGTAGCAGTGATAATATTGTAGGAATAATAAATACGGGTGTTGATGGTAATTTGAATACTTATCAAATTTCAATAGACACTTCAAAAACTGCTGATGTTCGTGTTTTTGTTCTTGGAATTAGAGTAAGTGATAACGATCTTACGATTAGCGCCGGCTCTCCAGCAACCTACAAACAAATAGGATTAGTATTATCCGGTAATGGTACAAAATTTCTTTCTGATAATGGAAAATATAAAGAAATTTCTGCAGGTACACAATATTTAGACCTTTCAATGTTCTCGGAAGGAAGCGGTACTCTTTCTGAGGAAGATTATCAAAAAGTTATAAACGCTTACAACAACAAAGCTAGTATTGCATTTTTAGAAGATGGTATTTTTCCTATTTCTATAATAAAGACTCCAGACAATTTTGTAGTAAGTGGATATCATCTTGATTTTAATGAATATGTTTCATCAATCGTATCATATGAAGTAATAGTTAAAACTGATAAATCTTATACATTAAATCCAAAAGGCATTGGGATTGAAATAGGTGGTACAGGCACAAAAGCCCTCGCCAACGACGGAAGTTACAAAGAATTTGCATCTCCTGTAAAAGTAGCCAGCGGCGGCAGCGGAAGTGTCACCAAGCAGCTATCCCCAAACACCTTGTATGAATTTGGCAAATGCACTTCTCTTACAATCACGTTGGCTTCAGAGATAAGCGGCATCCGTAACGAGTATATGTTTGAGTTTGTGAGTGGAAGTACGGCAACTACTTTGTCAATTCCTCAGTCAGTTGGTTGGATAGGCGGTGAAGCACCAACAATCGAAGCAAACAAGACCTATCAGTGTAGTATAGTTAATAACATAGCTGTAATAGGAGGAAAGTAGTATGAGTGAGTTTAGGAGAAGGTTGATGATGCAGATGATGTCGGGAGGTGGTGGTAAGGTTAATGTTATCACTATCAATCAGACTATCAGCAACCCAAATTCTATGATTGGTGGCGATGTAAACGGGAAAGTGATTAAGTGGATTAGAGCCAACTCTCACCGAGTATTAGCTAAGAAAACCGCAGAGGGTAAGATAACCTATTGCAGACTTGACGACAGCAATTCAAATCTGTATCACGATGGCACTGCGGCTAAGACGGACGGGACGCAAGGTGATGTATTTGTCAAGTTGCCTACATTCTATTATGCGGGCACTGAAGGTGATAATGTGGAGATTACTTTTTCAGACAAGCCTTTCGAGGGAAGTGTTGAATGGGATACAAACATTCTTATAGGTGTGTACGAAAGCTACAACAATGGCGGTAAAGCATATTCTCGAAGTGGTGTTGAATCTACTCGAAGCGTTTCTCAGACTAATTGGAAATCCTATGCTAAAGCACGTGGAACAGGTTATCAGCTTGTCGATTGGCAGATGTATTGCGTGTTGGGATGTCTGTATTACGCTATGTATGGCAACACTAACTGTCAGGCAACTATTGGGGCAGGAGTATCAAGCTATGATAAAATTAACGGTCAGACGGATGCTCTTGGAATGACTGACACTAAGGCTTCAACCAATGGTAATTCACAGTCCATTAATTTTTGGGGACTTGAGAACTGGTGGGGTAATAAATTCGAATGGTTAGATGATTACGAAAATCCAGCAGGTTCTCTTACAGCTACAGTCAACGACCCCGTAAATGGAGGTAAAAGACAGCTTGATATTCCAAGTGCGGGTTATACAGGATATTATCCTAAAAAGATGAAATTCGGTCGTTATCTTGACTTGGTTGCGACTGATGATGACCCGAAAAACGGAAGTGGTAGCGTTGGCTACTGTGATTATCAGTGGTGGCCTGGCAGCATATCATCTTCTACCCGTGTGGTTCGGCGGTCGCACAGCAGCTCGAGCACGGCTGGCGGTGTTGCGTACGCGTATGCGGCCGACGATTCCTTGTATATGTACCCGGGCCACGGTTCTCGGCTTGCCTTCAGAGGCGAATGCACGGAGGCGGAAAGCGTGGCTGCATTCAAATCCCTATCAGTATTATAAACATTAAAACACAACAATATGAAACGATACAAAAAAGACGGACAAATCAAATATGCAAACCAAATTGTAGTAATCAAAGACGGTATGCAAGTGTTGAACCCAACAGAAGAAATGATATTAGCTAATGGTTGGGTAGAGTATGTGCCACTGACACCACAAGAGCCGACAGAAGAGCAAAAGCTGCAAACAGCTAAGAATATCAAAATAGCGGAAACAAACGCTTACGATACTTTCAATGCAGTAAACAGCTTCACATACAAAGGTGTTGAAATGTGGTTGTCAAGAGAAGATAGAATTGTTTTGAAAGACCGATTTGAAAGGGAGCAGTCTGCCGTCGTCGAAACAACAAATCTTTACTACGGTGGACAGGCTATCAGTATAACACCTACAGAGGGTGTTGAACTTATCAATGCAATTTCAACTTATGCCGACGCTTGCTTTGACAACACACAGAAGAACATTGCGAAAGTGAATGCAGCAACTTCCGTTGAAGAAGTTGAAGCTATCGACATAACAGCCGGTTATCCGGAAAAGTTGGTATTGGGTTAACTTTCTCTTTTTTTTGTAACATGTTTAAAAGCCTCGCTGCGAAGCGGGGCTTTTTTTATATCTTTGTTCCTGATATCAAATACATAAACAAATGGCCAATAATTGTATTATAGAAAGAGGTCCGGGAAGGCGTATTCAGAGGGTTCTCACGCCTTCCGGACAAAACTCGGAGCTGTTTCATAAAATAGCTTCGATTCCACTTATAGGTAACAGGGACCGCGCGGTGTCTTTTCTAAAGACCGTATACAGTTCCAAGTTCATCAAGAAGTTTGGTAATTGGTTAAAGTATACACCCAAAAATACCAAAGCATATCATAAAATCAAGAAACAGATTGATATTTTACCGGAAAATCAGAGACAAGCTGTACTTGACAAGGCAGCAAGCTTGGATAATCCTATTATGGTTAGTAGGGTAAATATAGGCGATTCTATAGAAAATCTTGGACTATCTTATTATTCTACCGAAACATTGGATCCTAATCAGGTTTATCTGGTAGACGCTATCAATCCATCTGAAATCGACCTTAACGGCAAAACGATACCTGATGGAATGACAGAAGAGGAGTATGTGAATGGCATGGTATCTATGAACGGCTCTCTTGTTTCTAATGTTACAACACCATCCGGAAACAAGTATACGGTTATCAGAGACCATTATATGAAGTATAGTCCTTCTGATTTGACAGAAGAGTCATCAACTCCGATGAGTATCTACAACACCGGAGAGCCTAAACTTTACTTCCTAACTGAGGAGAATGGGCTTTATGAGGATTATGGAGATGCTTTGAGAAACACCAAAGCCACAAGTGTAAAAGCCGGGTTTGTTACCGGGGCGGCGGCAGAAGTGGCTACGGGCGGCGCTACGCCGGCGGCTGCTGTTTCTATCTCTGGAACTTCCGCTACCCTTAACGACAGTTCTTCTTTTATCCCAATGATGTCCATAGATACATCAACAGACCCATTCACTTATAACGGTCTTATCAATCAACTAATAACAAAAGGTCTGTTATCCGGTTCAAGAGTATATAACAGAGATACCAATACCTATCATTTCACTGGTGCCGGAAACACCGAATCAATGAGGGCATTCAATTCTATACGTGCTTATGAGGAGCTGGCAAATCATCTTGGATATAATAACGTATCTATGGATGACAATGGCTTTATCTCCATAAAACAAAAGGATGATACCAAAATGGAGTTGTCGAAAAACGGCAAATCCACTATGGTTAAAAAAGAGGATATTATTAATGGCCTTAAAGCTGGACGGTACGAGGAATTCAATGCGATGTATGGCAACTTCGACGCGGTTGTTCTTTCTCTTATTCTGGAAAACAACACTCTTTATGAGGATATAGAAGCATCCCTTTTGGCTAATGCCCGTAAAAGGGACATGGAGCTTCGTAATTCGATTATGAACATCTTGTCCTCATTAGGTATCAGAGTTGTCGGCATGTACGAATACATGGACAAGTACAAGGCTAAAAATGGTGTCGAGCCTTCTGCCCGCGCTCTTGCTGATATCACCAATGGTGTTATTGCAGTAGGAGAGAATGCGACAATGGAAGATGTTGCTGAAGAGGTAGCCCATTTCCTTGTAGAAACATACGGCAACCAGGCAGAAATAGAAGCTGTTCTTGAATCGGTAGAAACAACAGAAGAGTGGAATGCTTATGCGTCTCAGTATTATCAGGCGTATTCTAACAGTTATACCGGAGAAGAGCTTGACAATGCCGTAAGACGAGAGATACTTGGTAAGATTATAGCAAGGGAGATGTCATCATCAAACCCGGCGCCGCGTAATACCGGTTTCTTTGCCTCTATAAGGAATATTATTTCCAATATGGTAGATTTTATTACCAGAGCATTAGGAGGTCAGAGAAGCCAGCTAAATGACGTTGTAACCAAAATATCGGATATGGCATTATCTGATAATATGTCCGGCTTTGACAGGTCTTTGCTTGATGT